>ERZ778017.114-NODE-114-length-135872-cov-34.561469_pt1 | contig 135872 bp, 126 predicted proteins | sample MGYA00375747_ERZ778017 | MGnify/ENA primary metagenome ERZ778017 (study PRJEB29350, sample SAMN05509838) | bioreactor metagenome | biome: bioreactor; material: wastewater | place: South Africa: University of Cape Town | collected 2014-03-17 ... | reverse complement strand
CCATAAGCCCGTAAAGACTACTCCCCGTCCCGCACTTTAGTCAAGAAGTTTGTCAACGAAACAGAAGTGAGCGTTTACTTCGCAAAAAGCTCCGGATTATTCGGGGACTGGCGAATTACCAGCGTGACAATATTCCATCCAGCTGTTCCAGGCTCTCGTAATGAATCAGTATGGTTCCTTTACCTTTTTTCCCGGGCGTTATCACGACCTGCGCCCCGAGTTTTGCCGAGAAATTCTCCTGCAATCGCAGTAGATCACGGTCGCGCTGGGGATGATGTTTTACCACCGGATGTTCGATCTGATATACCAGCTTTTCTGTTTCACGTACTGAAAGTCCTTTATGCACTACAAGATTTGCCGTCTCTATCTGCTTGGCCCCGGAGAGTGAGAGCAATGCGCGCGCGTGCCCCATGTCGATCTTTCCCTGCATCAGCAGTTCCTGGACAGGCGCAGCCAGATTGAGCAATCTCAGGAGATTGGAAACCGCACTGCGCGAACTCCCCAGGGCTTCGCTGGCAGCCTGGTGCGTCATGCCGAATTCCCTGATAAGCCTCTGGATTCCCTGTGCTTCTTCCAGCGGGTTGAGATTTTCGCGCTGAATGTTCTCGATTAAAGACATCGCCAGCGCGGCCTCATCCGGTACCTTGCGGATCAGCGCCGGCACCTCGCCCAATCCCGCCAGTTGCGCCGCCCGCCAGCGGCGCTCGCCGGCGATAATTTCATAATTCCCACCCCCGACGGGTCGTACGAGTATCGGCTGCATCACACCCTGAGCCTTGATGGATTCCGCCAGCTCCCCCAGGGATTCCTTGTCCATGCGTGTACGCGGCTGGTATTTTCCCGGCTGCAGTAGCGATACCTTGATGTTCTGGAGCGTCTCCTCCGCAACAACGTTCTCGCCGCTGCCGGCCAGCAAGGCATCCAGCCCTCTGCCCAATCCTCTCACTTTCACTCTTCTTTCATCCGGCTTCATATCTTGCTTCATATCTTCTCGGCTTCAAGTCTCTGTTGATGCTGCGGGTCTGGCACTGCGCCCTCCGGAAAGTATCGGGCCACTATTTCACGCGCCAGCGCCAGGTAAGCCTTCGTACCTTTGGATAGCCTGTCATGGTACAGCGCCGGAATTCCAAAGCTGGGCGCCTCGGCTAATCGCACGTTACGGGGAATTACCGTACGGTAGACCCGGTTTCCAAAGTGCTGCTGCAACTGGTCGGAAACCTGTTGTGCCAGGATATTGCGCGGATCGAACATGGTGCGCAATAATCCTTCGATCTCCAGGTTGGAATTGAAGTGAGCGCGCACTTTCTTAATGGTATTGACGAGATCACTCAATCCCTCAAGGGCGTAGTACTCGCACTGCATCGGGATCACCACGGCCTCGGCTGCGCACAAACCGTTCAGCGTGAGCAGATTGAGGGCGGGGGGGCAATCAATGAGAATAAAGTCGTATTCCCGCTCGACTTCCTGCAATGCTTCCCGCAGGCGTGTTTCCCGCCCTGGCAGATCAATCAGCTCTATTTCCGCTCCGGCAAGCTCACGGTTGGCGGGAATCAGATCATACTTGCCGCTGCTGGAGGATACTCTTACGTCCCCAACACTCTTGCTTCCCAGCAGGACCTGATAAACCGTGTGCTGCAACCCGCCCTTGTCTACACCACTGCCCATGGTGGCGTTACCCTGCGGATCAAGGTCTATCAACAGAACCCGTCGCTTCACAGCTTCAAGACTTGCCGCCAGATTGACGCTGGTGGTTGTTTTACCCACGCCGCCTTTTTGATTGGTTACTGCCAGAATTTTCGCCATCGCCACTCCTAGAATCGAAATACCGGAAGCCGATCAATACGAGATGGAACACTTGGCGAAAAGCCAAGAGATCTTACTTTACCGTCCGGCATGCTTGAGCACAACCAGATGACGCTTCGCTCTCAGTCCGGGAATCGCCAGCAACAATATTTTGTCGACAATGAATGTCTCGGGTAACTGTGCAAGCTCTTCATGGGGATACACGCCCTTCATCGCCACCAACCGCCCACAGTCAGCCCCTTGCCCCCCCTCCGACGCGCACAAATGTCCTGCGAGCTTGACGAAGTCTGCCAGATCGGAAAAAGCGCGTGAAATAACGGTATCAAAGCCGGTGTTCGAACGAACGCTTTCCACGCGCTCTTCGATGATTTCCACGTTTTCAAGCTCCAATTCAATCCGCGCCTGTTGCAGGAACGCGGCTTTTTTGTGATTGCTTTCCACCAGCGCCACGCGCCACTCCGGGCGGGCCAACGCCACCGGGATCCCAGGAAGGCCGGCGCCGCTGCCCACGTCAGCGATACGCGGTCCGCTGATGTGCGGCAGAACAGCCAGACTGTCCAGCACATGCAGCGCAAGCATTGCTTCCGGCTCACGCACCGCCGTCAGATTATGCACCCGGTTCCATTTCTGGATCAGTGCCAGGTATTGCAGGAGGCGTCCCTGGCCTGACTCGGAAACAGACAGCCCCAATGCTGCGATTCCGTCAGCGAGTTGCGCAGCGGGATTCACGCGCTTTTCTTCGTATTTGCGCCGGAAAAACCGCGCTTGACATGGACCAGCAATAGCGAAATTGCCGCGGGAGTGATTCCGGAAATGCGGGATGCCTGGCCTGCCGTTTCAGGCTTGAACTGATTGAGTTTCTGCTGGACTTCATTCGAAAGGCCGCGTACGGTTTTATAATCCAGGTCCTGCGGCAGGCAAATGTCTTCATAATAAGCATTACGCGCCACCTCCTCTTTCTGGCGCTCGATGTATCCCTGATACTTCGCCTGGATTTCGACCTGCTCCGCCACGACAAAATCGGCAACAGGATTACCTGTGCCAGGCAGCGTCATGAGTTCCGCGTACGACACATTGGGCCGGCGCAACAAGTCATGGAGAGAGCACTCATGCTCGATGTTTTTCCCGATGACACGCAGTGCATCGGTTTCGGAAAGGCTTTTCGGGCCGAGCCATGTGGCCTTCAACCGGTTTTGCTCTTGCGCGATAGCCTCTTGTTTGATATTGAACGCCATCCAGCGCGCATCATCCACCACCCCCAGTCTGCGCCCGGCTTCCGTCAGACGCAGATCGGCATTATCCTCCCGCAATTGCAACCGGTATTCCGCACGGCTGGTGAACATGCGGTAGGGTTCAGTGACGCCCCGGGTAATGAGATCATCCACCAGCACACCCAGATAGGCTTCATCCCGGCGCGGACACCATGGCTCCCTGTCCTGCGTTTTTAGCGCGGCGTTGATTCCCGCAAGCAATCCCTGCGCCGCGGCCTCTTCATAACCCGTAGTGCCATTGATCTGTCCCGCAAAGAACAAGCCTTCGATCATCCTGGTTTCAAGCGAGCTTTTCAGGGCGCGCGGATCAAAATAATCATATTCGATCGCATAACCGGGGCGGGTGATATGGGCATTTTCCAACCCTCTGATTGAATGCACCAGTTTCACCTGCATGTCGAAGGGGAGGCTCGTGGAGATTCCATTGGGGTACACTTCGTGGGTCGTGAGACCCTCCGGTTCGAGAAAAATCTGGTGCGATTCCTTGGCAGAGAAACGCACGACCTTGTCCTCGATAGAAGGGCAATAACGAGGTCCGATACCCTCGATCGCACCGGAGAACAGAGGGGAGCGATCCAAGCCGCTGCGAATAATATCGTGTGTCTGACTGTTGGTATGCGTGATCCAGCAGGGCACCTGCTTCGGATGGGAAACAGCATTGCCCATAAAGGAAAAAACGGGCACAGGCGCGTCGCCGGGTTGAACGGCAATAGTGGAATAATCGATGGTACGGCCATCTATTCGCGGTGGAGTCCCTGTTTTCAACCGCCCGACAGGGAGCTTCAATTCGCGCAGGCGGCCGGCAAGACTGTTGGATGGCAGGTCTCCCGCTCGCCCGGCTTGAAAATTTGCCGAGCCTACGTGAGCCAGTCCAGCCAGAAAGGTTCCAGCAGTAAGGATTACAGCACGCGCGTCAAAGCGGATGCCAAGCTGTGTAACAACCCCGGCCACACGCTCCCCTTCAAGCACGAGATCATCCACCCCTTGCTGAAACAACCAGAGATTCGGCTGATTTTCCAGCCGCTGCCGGATCGCTTGGCGGTAGAGGACCCGATCGGCCTGGGCGCGTGTTGCGCGTACCGCAGGTCCTTTGCGCGAGTTAAGGATGCGAAACTGTATGCCTGCCTCATCCGCCGCCTGCGCCATCACGCCTCCGAGCGCATCGATTTCTTTCACCAGATGCCCCTTGCCGATTCCGCCTATGGAAGGATTGCACGACATCTGCCCCAGAGTTTCGATGTTGTGTGATAGCAATAGCGTCTTTTGCCCCATGCGAGCGGCAGCAAGCGCCGCTTCGGTGCCAGCATGGCCACCACCTATAACTATCACGTCGAATATTTCAGGAACAGCCATGAAAGCAATCGGACAAAATGGATTTCGATTGGAGTGGCGCCCATTTTACGGCAAAATGGGGAACCATGTAAGAATCATGGAAGGTTTTGCGATAAAGAGCGTTCTTTTGTTTCACGTGAAACAGTTTTGTTGGTTGTTTCACGTGAAACAAAAGCCAGTTCGAAAGGCAAGGGAATTACACTCTATAACGCTGTACTGAAATTTTTTCCCAGCCCCCTGCAGTATCCACATTATACCCTCCCACTATTTGAGTATCTTCTGGCGGCGAGTGTCGGAATCACCGTACAAGAATGATGCGCCTGTGATCAGTCCAAGTCGCCGCTTTAACCAACAGCGTCGATCCAGTAAGGATGCAAATACTGGCAGTTGCTCGCTGCGAAACACAGCGGCAGAAACGTTAATGGCCTTGGCAGATTGCTTTACCCCGCCTAAAATCGAACCTGTTTCGATCTGCCACTGGCCACTCAACTTCTGGTTCAATTGCTGCGGCCTTTCCAGCCTCTCCATTGAGACTTTGTTCCAGTCTATACCTATGCCTTAATCCATCCAAAATAATCGATTACAGAGCCTCTACGATTGCCGCTTTTTTGTGCAACTGACGAAAATTTCCTTTAATCCGGGCGAATCAAGGTAACTACGGAGTGCCTCTGCTTTCCAATGGGGTCAGGTTATGCTTCCGGGACAGTCCGAAGCTCGCCATCGCTTACCAGTATCGAAGCAATGCAGTAGACGGGATCTATCGACCAAACAAGTCCCGTTGCTCCATGCATCGGCTCTCCAATGCGTCAAAGTCCAGGTCGAACTCGACAGGAGCTGTGTGAACGGAACTGATAAAATTGACAATGACCCTTTGCATCACGCAGATACTCACTCAGTCGTGCTGCCGTTTCCCCAGGCGGTAATCCAATACCTAAACCCAGGGCCGTTATCAAATGCGGGCACGATTGTTCAACAACGTGACACGACGCATTGCTTATTCGATTATTCGGATCTTCACGATCCAGATACAGGATGCGTCCTCTAATATTGCCGCCACACCAACGTACCCGTTGCTACTCACCTCTCCACCGCCAAAATCCTCGATCCGAACTTTCTCATTGGCGGAAGCCCGATTATTTCTCCGATAACATCTGCTATTCGCGCAACCTTCTTTGGAATAGGTCTGAAAACAGACTCCAGGGAGTTGGCATGCAGTTCTCGTTCCAGCATCCAGCATATTCAAACCGATCGTATGGCGACTCACAAGTACCATAGGGATTTGAAAGTTCGGTGACTTAACAACCGAATCGCCTGCTGCGCAACCAGACGGTAACCTCCAAATCCTATCATGCTGATACCCTTGGCCGATGACAGTCTTCGGAGCATCTCGCGGTAAATCTGCTTCTCACGCCTGTCCCTGTCCATAATCCTCCTCCAATTGGAGTAACGACAACGTGAGCGAACGCTTACTTCTGCAGTACTCCTCCTTATTTTTTAAGAAGCTTGTTCCCACGAGCGTTGCTGCCTGTACTTTTGAAAAATATGTACTACCATGAAACTAATCCGCGGCTACGAAGCGCTTTCCACTCCTGGCTTCTATAAAAAGGCCGCTACGTCGCGGCTTGAATTGGACCATCTGCTGCACAGGATCGATTACAGCTTGTAGCTAATCAAATTCCATGAAGCAGAAACCTGATGAGAAGGAGACAAATATGAATTTACATTCGACTGGCAGGACAAACTGGTTGTTCAGCGGGCTCGTACTCGGCGCACTCACTATGTTCCTTCTTGATCCTGACAAGGGAAGACGCCGTCGCGCATTGGCAAGAGACAAGATATACAGCGCTGGGGTTAAAACCCGCAAGCGCATCGATGCAAAGTCACGCGACTTGACCAATCGTGCGAAAGGGCTGCGCGCCGAAGCACGCCACATGATGTCCGCTGACGATAAACGCGGCGAGAGCAGATCGAGCGAAAGTCAGCCTGAAACTTGAGGAGGAGGGAATCCTCGGAAAGCGAGAAGTCCTGCTACTTCCCTATGCAGAAGCGGGAAAAAATTTCGCCCAGCAGGTCATCTGCGCTGAATTCGCCGGTAATCGACGATAGAGCGAGCTGGGCAAGCCGCAGCTCTTCAGCAAAAAGATCGAGTTGATCCATGCTGTTTGCCAGTGCGCAAGCAGCTTCGAGATATGCCCGGGCAGTTGTCAATGCAGAAAGATGACGTTGACGGGCCATAAAGGTCCCTTCTCCTGCTGACGACTGCCATCCAATCATCTCCAGCAGCCTTTGCCGCAGCAAACCGATTCCTGCCCCCGTTTTAGCCGAAACCCGGATATTTGCGGTGACTGCAGTAGAGGGGATGGAATTCGGTGCCGATTCGAGCAGATCGGTTTTGTTGTGAACGACAATGAGCTGCAGGCCCGCTGGAAGCGAGGCGAGGATACCCTGATCTTCTGGCGTTACTCCCGCTCGGCTGTCCACAACCAGCAGAACAATACCGGCTTTATCGATCGCGGAGCGCGTGCGTGCCATACCCATTTTTTCGACTGCGTCCTCCGTCTCCCTCAAGCCGGCTGTATCCAGAAGATGCAAAGGCACACCTTCAATCTCTATGACCTGGCGGATAACGTCCCGTGTCGTGCCAGGGATTTCCGTAACGATAGCAACTTCCTCTCCGGCGAGACGATTCAGGAGACTTGATTTTCCAACATTGGGCTGCCCGACCAAAGCAATCCATATTCCTTCCCGCAGCAGGCTACCCTGCCGGGCGGAGTTGAATACCTCTTCAAGTCGATGCCGGATATGCTCCAGCCTGACTTCCAGCTCCTTTCCGGAAAGGAACTCAATTTCCTCCTCCGAAAAATCAAGAGAAGCCTCCACAAGCATTCTCAGGTCAGTAAGTGCTTGCACTAAAGCATGAATAGTGTTGGAAAATTCACCTTGGAGGGAACGGGCGGCACAGCGTGCAGCTTCCTCGTTGCTGGCGTCGATAAGGTCCGCCACGCTTTCAGCCTGCACCAGATCAAGCTTGTTATTCAGGAATGCACGCAGGGTAAACTCTCCCGGCTGTGCCAGCCGCGCGCCAGCGGAAAGACAACTCGACAGCAACAGGTTCATGACCGCAGGGCCGCCATGTCCTTGCAGCTCCAGAACCTCTTCTCCGGTATAGGACTGGGGAGCGGAAAAGTAGAGCGCTATTCCCTGATCGATAACGCGATCATTTTCGTCACGAAATCGGGCGAGGGTGGCGCGCCGGGGCTCTGGCACACAGCCTGCGACCCTGAGAGCAAGCGATTGCAGGTTTCTGCCGGAAACACGCACCACCCCGATACCTCCCCGACCTGGGGGCGTTGCAATCGCGGCAATCACATCAGAATGGATCATCCTGAATTCGATGCCAGCTCCATTTGTGAAGGCGGAAAGGGAGGGGAGTGGCGGCAATTCTCCTGATCGCTAATTTGCTTTCTTCTGCTTGCCCGTATTCGCGACCGAACCTTCGATCATGCGCGTGATCTGCCACTGCTGCGCGATGGAAAGCACGTTGTTTACCAGGGAATACAGCACCAGGCCGGCGGGAAAGAAGAAAAAGAAGACACTGAACGCCAAAGGCATGATCTGCATTACTCTCGCCTGGATGGGATCAGTCGCCGGAGGGCTGAGCCGCTGTTGCAGGAACATGGAAATGCCCATGATCACCGGCAGCACGTAATAAGGATCCGGTGCGGAAAGATCCTCTATCCACAACGCAAAAGGCGCGTAGCGCAATTCCACGCTCGAGAGCAGCACCCAGTACAACGAAATGAATACCGGAATCTGCACCAGGATGGGCAAGCACCCTCCCATCGGGTTGATTTTTTCCGTTTTATAAAAATCCATCATGGCCTGGTGCATGCGCTGCCGGTCATTTCCGTGTTGTTCCCGCAAACGCTGGAGCTTGGGCGTCACCAGACGCAGCTTCGCCATCGAACGGTAACCTGCCGCAGACAGGGGAAAGAACGCAAGCTTGACTGACATGGTGAGGAGAATGATTGCCACTCCCCAGTTTCCAGTCCAGGAATGAAACAACGACAACAGCCAGAACAATGGCGCGCCGATCACCGTCAGCCAGCCATAATCCACGACGAGATCGAGACCTGGTGCGATCGACGCAAGCTTGCTTTGTTCTTCCGGTCCCGCGTAAAGCGGAACGGTGACGGTAGCGCTATCGCCCGGCTCTATCTGACCCACCGGTACGATTACACCGGCGGTATATTCGTTTTCTCCAAGGCGTTTTGCGTAATATTCGCGCGACAGTTTGTCCTTGGGCAGCCATGCGGTCAGGAAGTACTGCTGCAGCATGGCGATCCAGCCATTATCCGCATTCTTGGGATAGGTGGCATTGCCTTTGTCCAGCGCGGAAAACTCGATTTTCTTGAATTTTTCCTCTTCGGTATAAAGCGCCGCGCCGGTATAGGTTGGAATCATGAAGAACGACCCCACGGGAGGCCGGCTGTCGCGCAGCATCTGAAAGTAGGAAAACGGCTGGATGGCGTCATTCCCCTGATTGGCGACCTCGAAACTGACATCGATGAGATAGCTTCCACGATGAAACGTATAGACTTTAGTCACCTGTACACCGTCGGCCTCCGGCGCACTCAACCGTATCTGGATTTCATCCTGCCCGGCTGCCAACTCGTATGTACCCGATTCCGCCGTAAAGCGCGTCTTGTGGGTGGGCAAACCTTCACCGATCAATCCGGATTGCGCCACGTAGACGCGCTCAGGATCGTTTTCCAGTAATGCGAAAGGCTTGTTTTTATCCTCCTTGGCGGGTTGATGCAGCAACTCGAGGCGGCGAATATCCCCCCCCGCGGTATCGATTTCCACCAGCACCATGTCGGTCTTGACCGTGATCTTGTCCCCGGATTCAAGCTTGGCCGCTGCCCTGACAGGAGCGCCGTTTTCCGCGGTTGCACCCCTTTGGGGTACGGATGAAGCAAGCTGATCTCCTGGCACCGGAGTCTCTGCGTTATCTGCAGTACCTGCACCGGTCTGCTTTTCCGTGCCCTGCACTGCCGTTGTCGGCGCCTGGGTTGCAGGATATTGTTCTTTCTGCCACGCGTCCCACAGGAATAACAGCGATGTGGCAAAAATCAGGAAGAGTACGAATCTTTGTGTATCCATCTTGCTCTGCGAGTTATTTTTTTACGACAGGTAAAAACCGTTCAGAAACATTCAATGGGATGATTCCGCAGGAACCGGATCATATCCCCCCCTGCTCCAGGGATTGCATCGCATTATCCTCCAGACGCTGAGAACGAGTCCCCGCGCGACCCCATGCCGGGCCAGCGCTTCACAGGCGTAATGCGAACAAGACGGACTGAACCGGCATGAGGGTCCGAGGAAAGGGCTCAGGCAGTATTGATAGAGCCTGATAAACGCAATAATTATTCGCGACATTGCTGCAATTGAATCATGAGACGCCGCGCTTCCTCCGCCAACTGCACCGAACTGCGATCACTGGCACGGCAACGCAGACGCATCACCAGATCAAGGCCCGCCATATCCTCCTGGTGTGCACGAAACACTTCCCGCAACACCCGTTTCACCCGGTTGCGGTTTACGGCAAGCCGTTCAATTTTACCTGCCACTATCAATCCCAATCTGGAATGCAATAAACCGTTGGGTTTAGCGAAAACCTGAAGCAATTCCCCGCCCTTGGAATACCTTAACCGGATGACCGAGGAAAATTCTTCTGCCTTATGCAGGCGATGAGTTTTAGGAAAACGAATAATACGGTCCCGGGTTGCGGTACGTTACTGCACTCCGAGGCGAACTCGTCCTTTGGCGCGCCGAGCCCGGATTACCGCCGCTCCACTCGCGGTTTTCATGCGGACCCTGAAACCGTGGGTCCGCTTTCTGCGCGTCACGGATGGTTGGTAAGTGCGTTTCATTATTTCCCCTGTTCCTGATAATGATAAATAAAAACTCGACATTACAACTCTTTACGACGGCTTGTGTCAACCGATATTTTTTGCTATTCCTGTGGATAAGCTGTGAAGAACGGTCTAGAATATTCCGCTCACCTCGCCTGCAACTTCCGTTTCTTCCCCAACGAGTCATTAATATCATGCTTGCACCGGATACCTTTTGGCTTGCCTGTCTCGAACATTTTGAAAATGAGCTGAGCGCGCAACAATTCAACACCTGGATCAAACCGCTGCGCCTGCAACTGTCGCATGACTCGCCTGAGCCTGGCCTCACATTGATCGCACCTAACCGTTTTGTCCTTCAATGGGTAAAGGACAACTTTTTGAGCGGCATCGCACAGATGGCGGAAAATCACTTCGCACGCCCGGTTCAGTTACGGCTGGAACTCGCCGGACAGGTTCCGGCCAGCACATCTCCTTCGATCGGCGGGAATAACGGAATGGATTTCCGCCCGGCTGCCGCGGTGTTTGATGTGCCGACAGAGTCAGCACAAAAGGCGCCGAAGGATACGAAAGATACAAAGGACACGAAGGATACCAAGGAAAAACAGGAAAAAAATCCGACCAGGCTGAATCCCTCTTTCACCTTCAACACTTTCGTCACAGGAAAGGCAAACCAGCTGGCGCGTGCCGGGGCTATTCAGGTTGCGGAACGTCCCGGCGTTGCTTATAACCCCTTCTTCATCTATGGTGGGGTAGGATTGGGGAAAACCCATCTTATTCAAGCGATCGGCAATTTTGTCGTGGAGCACAATCCGGCTGCCAAGGTTCGCTATATTCACTCGGAACAATACGTTTCCGACGTAGTAAGGGCTTACCAACATAAGGCATTTGATGAATTCAAGCGCTACTATCATTCGCTGGATCTGCTGTTGATCGACGATATTCAGTTTTTTGGCGGGAAAAATCGCACGCAGGAAGAATTCTTCTACGCATTCAACGCCCTGATCGAAGCCCACAAGCAAGTCATCATTACCTGCGACTCTTACCCGAAAGAAATCGCCGGCATGGAAGAACGGCTGATTTCGCGTTTCGGATGGGGGCTGACGGTAGCGGTGGAACCTCCTGAACTGGAAATGCGCGTCGCGATTCTCCTGAAAAAAGCACTGATGGAAGACATCATCCTGGATGAAAGCGTCGCTTTTTTCATCGCAAAACACATTCGCTCCAATGTACGTGAACTGGAGGGCGCATTGAAAAGAGTGGTCGCTTACTCACGCTTCACCGGCCATGCACTGACTCTGGATTTGGCGCGGGAAGCACTGAAAGATCTACTGGCAGTACAGAACCGTCAGATTTCCATTGAAAACATTCAAAAGACAGTGGCAGACTACTACAAGATCAAGGTCGCCGAAATGTACTCCAAAAAGCGGTCTCGCGTTGTCGCCCGCCCACGCCAGATGGCCATGGCCATCTCCAAGGAACTTACTCCCCTGAGCCTCCCCGATATCGGTGAAGCCTTCGGGGGTCGGGACCATACAACAGTACTGCATGGCTATCGGAAGATTGCCGAGTTGCGCGCTTCCGATCCTGCCGTCAACCGAGACTTCAATACTCTGCTGCACATTCTCCGCGGCTAACTGCAAACTGAAAACCAACTGAGGTTAAAAGCAGGATGAATTGGGGATAACTCATTGCTTCTGTTCAGACTCCAATTCTGCTCACAAACTATCCACAGTCCATACCTTATTGATACAGAAATAGAAAATGATCTAATATACTGATATCAGGCAAGCTTTCCTATTTTTACCGGATTTCGCCAGTTCTTATTAACTATTATTAGCTTTACAATTTAAAAATGAAACTGATAGAAACCGACAGGGATACATTGCTGAAACCTTTGCAGACAGTTACCGGTATTGTCGAGCGACGTCATACCTTACCCATCCTTTCCAACGTACTCATTGAACGTAAGCAGGAAAATATTTCGTTCATTGCTACCGACCTTGAAATCCAGATTACTACCTCTGCCGCGGATGGCGGTAAGGCAGATGAGGAATACTCCGTAACGGTTGCTGCAAAAAAACTTCAGGATATATTGCGTGCACTGCCCGAAAAGGTGCAGGTGACGCTGGAAACCAGCGATAACCGGCTTCAGGCCAAAGCGGGAAAAAGCCGCTTCAATTTGCAGACACTTCCTGCTGAGGATTTTCCAAAATTTCCTGAAAGTAACGAGCCACAAGGAACAGTCAAGGTACAGCAGAAGGAACTGAAGCACCTTCTGTCGATGGTTCAATATGCCATGGCCCACCAGGACATTCGCTACTACTTGAACGGCTTGCTGTTATTGCTGGAAAACAATCAACTGAAGGTGGTGGCAACCGATGGCCATCGGCTGGCGTTCGCCCTGATGATGCTTGAGGCACCGCTGGAAAAAAAGGAGGTTATTCTTCCTCGCAAGGTGGTGCTCGAATTATCCCGGCTATTGAATGAAACCGAGGAGCCGGTCACCATAGAAATACTTCAGAACCAGGTGCGTTTTACCTTCTCGAATATCATTCTGGTATCCAAAGTGGTCGATGGAAAATTTCCGGACTATAACCGCGTCATCCCCACCGGTTATCAGAAGCAATTCGATATAAACCGGCTGTTGCTGCTACAGACACTGCAACGCGCCGCGATCCTGTCCAATGAAAAATTTCGCGGAGTTCGTCTTATCCTCACCACCGGCAATCTTCGTATCGTCTGCAATAACAGTGAACAGGAAGAAGCGCAGGAAGAGCTGGAACTTCAATACGACGGAGAAGGGCTCGACATTGGTTTCAACATCACTTATCTGCTCGATGTGCTGAACAATACGGCCAGTGAAACAGTAACATGCGCCTTTGGCGACGCCAACAGCAGTGCGTTGATCACCATTCCGGGTAATGACAGCTTCAAATATGTGGTCATGCCGATGCGCATATGAGGTAAATATCAAGTCATTTCAACCCTTATGTAGCCGTGAAAGCTGCGGAAGCGTCCGTCGGGATGGTTATGGTATAATCAATTGATTACTGCACGGCATTTTCCGGCACTGTAGACTCGGCTATGACCTTCGTTGAGTTTCCTTGAGCTTTTCCCGAGTGGCCTCCTGAGCCTTGATCTCCCAGGTGAGTGAAAACCGGCTCCCCGTAGCGTTTGCTCCAAATGTTTCCCGATGGCAGTCAGCAGGATTCGCAATAATTTTATTGCGAATCCCTCAGTGTGGAAGCGATTGGATATTTCGTCTCAATAAACTGAAACAACTGAAGATACAGCAATGAACGAAAAAGAGCGTTCCCGGCAGCAAAAAATCAAAAGCTCTACTGACTATGGCTCGGACAGCATCAAGATCCTGAAAGGGCTGGATGCGGTGCGCAAGCGCCCTGGCATGTACATTGGCGATACCAGTGACGGCACGGGCCTGCACCATATGGTATTCGAGGTATTGGATAATGCGATTGACGAGGCGCTGGCCGGGTATTGCGATGAGATTTCGGTCATCATCCACCCCGACAACTCGGTTACGGTGCAGGACAATGGCCGCGGTATTCCCACCGGCATAAAGCAGGATGACGAGCTCAAGCGTTCCGCTGCTGAAATCGTCATGACCGAACTTCACGCCGGGGGTAAATTCGATTCCGATTCATACAAGGTATCAGGCGGCTTGCATGGTGTTGGCGTCTCGGTTGTGAATGCCCTGTCGGAATGGTTGCGCCTTTCCATTCGCCGGGATGGAAATATCCATCAGATCGAGTTTCGCATGGGCGTGCCGGTGGCCCCGCTGGCCGTGACCGGAAAGACTGAACGGCGTGGTACCGAAGTACATTTTCTGGCGAGCAAGGAAATATTCGGAGATATCGAATACCATTACGACATATTTGCCAAGCGTCTGCGGGAACTTTCCTTTCTCAACAACGGGGTCAAAATCCATCTCGTGGACCAGCGCAATGCCAAGGAAGAAACATTTGCCTTTATAGGCGGGGTCAAGAGTTTCGTCGAGTACGTCAATCGCACCAAGTCGGTGCTTCATCCCAATATTTTCTATGCAGCGGGAGAAAAAGACCGCATCGTGGTGGAAGTCTCGATGCAGTGGAATGACAGCTATACCGAGCAGGTGCTGTGTTTTACGAACAATATTCCGCAAAAGGATGGCGGTACTCATCTCACGGGTCTGCGCGCTGCCATGACACGCACCCTGAACAATTACATAGAAAAAAGCGATCTCGCAAAAAAAGCCAAAATCGAAACCTCGGGCGACGACATGCGCGAGGGTCTGTCGTGTGTTTTGTCAGTGAAGCTGTTCGAACCCAAGTTTTCATCTCAAACCAAGGAAAAACTCGTATCGTCGGAAGTACGGCCGGTAGTGGAAGAAATCGTGTCGCTCAAACTGGCGGAATTCCTCATGGAGCATCCGGTCGATGCAAAAATTATCTGCGGCAAGATCATCGAAGCGGCCAGGGCCCGCGAGGCCGCGCGCAAAGCGCGGGAATTGACCCGGCGCAAGGGTGTGCTGGACGGCATGGGGTTACCCGGCAAGCTGGCGGATTGCCAGGAGAAAGACCCGGCTCTGTCCGAGCTTTATCTGGTGGAGGGGGATTCCGCCGGAGGCTCCGCCAAGCAGGGGCGCGATCGCAAATTCCAGGCCATCATGCCGCTGAAAGGAAAAATCCTCAATGTGGAAAAAGCCCGTTTTGACAAGCTGATTTCCTCGCAGGAAATTGCATCCCTTATCACAGCGCTCGGCACCGGCATCGGCAAGGACGAGTATAACCCGGACAAATTACGCTATCACCGCATCATCATCATGACGGACGCCGACGTGGATGGATCGCATATCCGCACCTTGCTGCTCACTTTCTTTTACCGGCAAATGCCGGAACTGATCGAGCGCGGCCATATTTTCATTGCCCAGCCGCCGCTGTACAAGATCAAGCACGGCAAGCAGGAACGCTACGTCAAGGACGATCACGAGCTCAAGCAATACCTGCTGGGCCTGGCGTTGACGGATGCGGAACTGCACACAGGAGAGGGTAAATCGCCGCTGACTGGAGAAACGCTGGAAAACATCACGAACGAATATCTGCTGGCGGAAGCCGTGATCGAGCGCATGAGTTCGCTGATCGATAGCGAAGTCATGCATGCGTTGTTACGCCATTCAGACATCGATCTGAGTAATGCGGAGCTTGCGGGCGAAAGCGCGGCGCGTCTGGCGGAACAAGTCAATGCAGCAAATATCACCATCGTACCCAAGTACGACGCCGCCACGGAAGAGTATCGGCTGAAAATCTCCCGCATGCATCATGGCAACGTCCGCAACAGCTACATCGACCAGGATTTTCTGCAAAGCGGCGATTACGCACAGATCAGGCAAACCGCCCAGGTGCTCGATGGTCTGATAGAGCCGGGGGCTTACGTACAGCGCGGCGAAAAGAAACAGGCCGTGAGCGACTTCAAGCAAGCACTCGACTGGCTGCTGGAGGAAGTCAAAAAAGGCATCGGCACCCAGCGCTACAAAGGTCTGGGTGAGATGAATCCGGCCCAGCTCTGGGAAACGACCATGGACCCGAAGGTTCGCCTCCTGCTGCGCGCGCAGATCGAGGACAGCATTGCCGCAGATGAAATTTTTACTACTTTGATGGGCGATATCGTGGAACCACGGCGCGCGTTCATCGAGAACAATGCGCTGGGGGTGAGGAATCTGGACGTTTAGCCGGCACGTCAATCGCTCGAAGCCAATATGTGAAGACGCCACAGGCTACTTCGCATCATAAGAGGCGCTAGGCGCAATCTGGCATCTTGAGATGGTAAACTCGCAATTTTCAACATAAATTATTCACAGGTTTTAACAACATGTTGTCCTCACACAATACTCTCGAAAGTATAGACCCCGATCTCTGGCAAGCCATCAAAGGCGAGATGCAGCGGCAGGAAGAATATATCGAGCTGATCGCGTCTGAAAATTATGCGAGTCCTGCAGTGATGCAGGCGCAGGGATCGGTGCTGACCAACAAGTATGCGGAGGGTTATCCCGGCAAGCGCTACTATGGCGGTTGCGAGTATGTGGATGTCGTGGAGCAGCTGGCAATCGATCGGGTAAGGGCGCTGTTCGATGCGGAGTATGTCAACGTCCAGCCGCATTCCGGCTCCCAGGCCAACGCCGCGGTCTATCTGACCGCCCTGAAGCCGGGGGATACCCTCTTGGGAATGTCGCTTGCGCATGGCGGGCATCTGACACATGGCGCTTCGGTCAACCTGAGCGGAAAAATTTTCAATGCCGTTTCCTACGGGCTCCGCCCTGATACCGAAGAGCTTGACTATGAAGAGGTTGAGCGGCTGGCGCACGAACATAAACCCAAGCTGATCGTGGCAGGCGCTTCGGCTTACGCGCTGGTGATAGACTGGAAGCGCTTCCGCAAGATTGCCGACGATATAGGAGCCTACCTGTTCGTGGATATGGCGCATTATGCGGGGCTGGTTGCGGCAGGATATTATCCCAATCCCGTCGGCATCGCCGATTTTGTCACGAGCACGACCCACAAGACGCTGCGCGGACCGCGGGGCGGCATCATCATGGCCAGGGCCGAGCATGAGAAAGCGCTCAATTCCGCTATTTTCCCGCAAACCCAGGGCGGTCCGTTGATGCATGTCATTGCCGCCAAGGCGGTGGCTTTCAAGGAGGCTGCGAGCCAGGAGTTCAAGGACTATCAGGAACAGGTGATCGACAACGCGCGCGTGATGGCGAAAGTGCTGCAGGAGCGGGGATTGCGCATTGTCTCGGGGCGTACCGACTGCCACATGTTCCTGGTGGACCTTCGCCCGAAGCAGATCACCGGCAAGCAGGCCGCCGAATCGCTGGAGGTGGCGCATATCACCGTCAACAAGAATGCGATTCCCAACGATCCGCAGAAACCATTCGTCACCAGCGGGATTCGCATCGGCTCTCCTGCCATCACTACCCGCGGCTTTACCGAACTTGAATCCGAACAACTGGCGCACCTGATAGCCGATGTACTGGAGGCGCCGACAGATTCCTCGGTACTGGCAGAGGTTGCACGCCAGGCAAAGGCGCTATGTGCAAAATTTCCCGTCTACCAAGGCTGATCGCGCAATGGAGCGGCGTATACTGACGTCGCTTCCATGTTTCGCCATGTGGTCGACCAGGTCGACCTTCATCTGGATCAGTTTGCTTTGGCTTCAGGACTGAAGCCAGCCGACCGGGGCCAGATCGACGCATGAAATGTCCCTTCTGCAACGCGCCTGACACGAGCGTGATCGACTCCAGGGTGAGCGAGGAAGGAGACAGGATACGCCGCCGCCGACGCTGCCCCAACTGTGACAAACGCTTCACCACTTACGAAATAGTGGAATTGCGCTTGCCGCAGGTCGTGAAACAGGATGGCAATCGCGCTGAATTCGATCGCGAAAAATTGCGTACCGGCTTTATGCGGGCATTGCACAAGCGTCCGGTCTCGGCAGAGGATGTGGAGGCGGCAATGAGTCGCGTCATCCAGAAGCTGCTAAGCCTGGGTGAACGGGAGGTCGCCTCGCACAAGATCGGCGAGATGGTGATGGAAGAGCTCTATAAGCTGGACAAGGTCGCGTACATTCGCTTTGCTTCTGTTTATCGAAGTTTTCAGGGCGCCGCCGATTTCGATGATGCAATCCGGGAACTGCAAGGACCAGGCAGCAGGAAAGAGCCCGACAAAGCCTGATTCACACGTTCTACCCCGTATTCCGTCTTTCCGTCAAATCCCGGCAAGCAGCGCAGCACTTGAGTTGCAACTGAATTTGCAGCTTCGTCTTTGAACAATGGAGTTTCCAATGTTCTCGCCAACCGATTACCGCTGCATGGCCCAAGCGCTGCGGCTCGCGGAAAAAGGCCTTTATAGTACAAGCCCGAATCCCCGGGTGGGTTGCGTGCTGGTGCGCGATGGACTGGTGGTGGGTACCGGCTGGCACGAGCGCGCAGGTGAGGCGCACGCGGAAATAAATGCACTGGCTGCGGCCGGGCTGGAGGCACGCGGCGCGACCGCTTATCTTACACTGGAGCCATGCAGTCATCATGGCCGCACTCCACCCTGCGCTGACGCCTTGATCCAGGCAGGTATCGCGAAAGTCATTACAGCCATGCAGGACCCGAATCCGCTCGTGTCCGGCCGCGGCTGCGCTCTTCTGGAAGAGGCGGGGATAGAAGTGCAAGCCGGCTTGATGGAAGCGGAAGCGAAAGCATTGAATATCGGATTTGCCTCGCGCATGACCCGCGGTCGTCCCTGGGTCAGGGCCAAGATCGCGGCAAGTCTTGATGGCAAGACGGCGCTCAATAACGGGTCCAGCCAATGGATCACGAGTGAAGCGGCACGCCGTGACGGGCACCGCTGGCGCGCCCGTTCCTGTGCGGTAATGACCGGCATTGGGACGGTGTTGGCCGATAACCCGCAGCTCACGGTGCGCCATGTCCATACCTCCAGGCAACCCGTCCCGGTAGTGGTGGACCGGGGATTGGATATACCGCTGGATGCCGGATTGCTGCGTGGCGCAGGTGAGCTGATTTTTACCGCTGCCGCCAGTGAAGGCAAAATTGTCGCGTTACGTGATATGGGTGTACACGTTATCCTGTTGCCGGATAGCGCTGGTAACGTTGATCTGACTGCAATGATGCAACGGCTTGCGGATCTAGAAATAAACGAAGTGCTGGTCGAGGCGGGGCGCGGCTTGAACGGTGGGCTTCTCCAGGCGGACCTGGTGGATGAGCTGGTCATTTATCTTGCCCCCTGTCTGATCGGAAATGTGGCGCGGGACATGCTCAAATTGCCGGAACTCTCGAATCTGGAAGACAAGCGCACCCTCAAGATTCACGATGTACGCGCCGTGGGACAGGATATCCGCATTATTGCCCGTCTTGCTGACAGGATGGCTCCATAACCTGATCGATTCTTTTATCTTTCAAACGTTCCAGGTTAAGTAAGCACATACTTACCCAGTGCAAGGCCGGAATGAAAGGAGCGCTTACGTTTTAGCCGGATACTTGGTGAGCTTGCGCTGCAATGTCCGCCGGTGCATGTTGAGGGCGCGCGCTGTTACAGAAACGTTTCCCTTGTTCTCGTTGAGTACGCGCTGAATGTACTCCCATTCGAGTCGCCCGACGGACAGGGGGTGGGCGCTGATCTGCACGTCTGCATCCCCGGTCGTGCGCTCGAACGCCGCCATGATTTCATGGACGTCGACCGGTTTCGCGAGGTAGTGGGTGGCGCCGAGTTTGATGGCCTCGACCGCGGTGGCGATGCTGGCATAGCCCGTCAGCATGACGATACGCGTGCCGGGATCGATTGCTTTCAGCTTTTCGACCAGGGATAACCCCGAAGGGCCGGGTAGCCTGAGATCGATAACGGCGTACTCCGGTGCGCAGGCCTCCGCAAGCTCCAGCGCCTGGTCCACGCTATGCGCGCAGGTCACGTCGAATCCGCGTTTGGTCATTGCATTGGCAAGAACCGTACAAAAGGTCTGGTCATCGTCCACGATCAGCAAGGTGGGACGGTCATCCAATTCCGTCATGGGTAATGTTGTTGTCATATAGATGGCTGTATCAGGGGGAGTATGACCTGGGTGCAGGCTCCGCCTTCACGATTGGTCAGGCGCACCTTGCCGCCAAACCGCTCGATGTTGGCATTTGCCAGAAACAGGCCGATGCCGAAACCCTGTCCTTTCGTTTTGGTGGTGAAAAAGGGCTGGCCGGCTCGCTGGGCCGCCTCTCCGCTCAGTCCTTCTCCATAGTCGAGTATCTGCAGATGCAGTTCCTGATGACTCCAGGTAACTTCTATCTCGATGTGTTTCAAGGATGCATCCGCCGCATTATTCAACAGATTCAAAATGGACTGGCTCAGTAATTGCGTGTTCAGAATCTGGGGAGCCGGCTGCACGCCGCTGCCGCGATAGATAAACTGGGCGGAGGGCCGCATCAATTGCCATTTATCCAGGACCTGGCGCAAAAAAAGGTCGACTGTCTGGCCGCTGGCATCTTCGGCGCGCGCCTGGCCCGCATCCGCCAGCAATTGCGTCAGGGTGCGCTTGCAGTGCGCGATCTGATCCCGCAGTATACTGATATTGCCCTGAAATTCGGCGTTGTCGATATATTCGTCCTGTAATTCACCCGTGACTATCGCCATGGTTGCCAGCGGCGTGCCCAGTTCATGCGCCGCGCCGGCGGCCAGCGTTCCGAGCGCAATGATCTGTTCATTACGCAGTGCCTGTTCACGCGCCAATGCCAGGTCCTTGTCGCGTTCGCGGATCGATATGCCCATCTTGACAACAAACCATGCGATCAATACCGTGCTCAGCACGAAAGCCAGCCACATCCCGGACACGTGCATGATGAATTCACTGCCGTGTTCTTCATGGTTATGTGGCAGGGGCACATAATAAAACAGCAAGAGCGTATAGCAGCTTATGGTGATGGCAGCCATCACCCAGGTATAAGCCCACGGCAACGCGGCCGCGGCAATGGTCAGAGGCAGAAGGTATAGCGAGATAAACGGATTGGTCGAGCCGCCGCTGAGATAAAGCAGCGTGCTTAAAGCCAGCACATCTGCCAGGAGTTGTGCAAAGAACTCCATGCTGGAAACCGGCCATTTACGATGAAGGCGTATCCAGGTCGCCAGATTCACCACCCCCAGCAAAACCGCTACCGCGACCATTTCCGCCCAGGGCAATTCCAGCTCGAGTCCCCAGTAAGCCAGTGCAAAAGTCAGGCACTGCGCCGCGATGACGATATTCCTGAGCAGGAATAAACGTTGCAGATTCTTGCGGAGAGGGGGCTGGCCGGGATTAGCAAGCATTTTTGTCGCTGATTTTCTCATGCAGGGCGAGGAGCCTTGGCAACTTCATGGGCTTCTCTAGAGGCTTTTCCGAGGCTTCGCTATATTATCCCCGAACATTAGCGTATATTGCCATGCAGGGCCATGCGGCAAATTGCCGCATGGCCCTGCAAAAGGGAAAAGGGGACAATATCGATATGGATATTTGAAAGCAGGAAAGACCCGATGTTCACAGGAATTGTCGAAGCCGTCGGCGAGATCAAAACGGCCAGTCCGCAGGAAAATGGCTTAAGCTTGCGCATAGCGCCCGGCAAGCTGGTCCTGGCAGACACAAAGGTCGGCGACAGCATTGCGGTAAATGGCGTATGTCTCACCGTTACCGCACTGGCGGACAACCTGTTATCCGTAGACGTCTCGCGCGAAACATTGCAGTGCACGCAAGGACTCGATAAACCCGGCGGAAAGGTTAATCTCGAAAAATCGCTGCGCCTGTCGGATAGACTGGGGGGACACCTGGTCAGCGGTCATGTCGACGGAGTTGGAGAGGTGACAAGGTTTCAGTCTCTGGGCGAAAGCTGTCTGCTTGCGATCCGGTTGCCGGATCCGCTACTGAAATATGTTGCCAAAAAAGGTTCAATTACGGTAAATGGCGTGAGTTTGACGGTCAATCGAATGGAGCGTAACGAATTGGAGATCAACCTCATCCCTCATACGCTGGCCGAAACGACGCTGAAAGAATTGAAAGCGGGCGCCAGGGTAAATGTGGAAGTGGATATGCTGGCGCGCTACGTGGAGCGCCTGCTGGCAATGGACGACAAGCATGGGAGCGAGAGCTCGGTTCAGACATGATCATCAGTTCAGTTCAGGAAATCATTGCGGACATCAAGACCGGCCGCATGGTCATTCTGGTCGACGAGGAAAACCGCGAAAACGAGGGAGACCTGGTTCTGGCAGCGGATTTCATTACACCGGCAGCCATCAATTTCATGGCAACATACGGACGCGGCCTGATCTGCCTGACGCTGATGGAAGAACGCTGCCGGCAGCTCAACCTGCCTCTGATGGTGGCGGCTAACCGGTCTCCGCTCGGCACCAATTTCACGGTTTCCATCGAGGCGGCGAGCGGCGTGACCACTGGCATTTCCGCCGCCGACCGGGCCCGCACGGTACAGGCTGCCGTGAATCGGGATGCAAAACCGGATGACCTCGTTCAGCCGGGACATATTTTTCCGCTTATGGCGCAAAACGGCGGCGTGCTCGTGCGCGCCGGCCACACGGAAGCCGGTTGCGATCTGGCGCACCTTGCGGGACTTACCCCTAGCTCCGTCATCTGTGAAATACTGAATGAAGACGGAAGCATGGCGCGTCTCCCCGACCTGGTCGAGTTTGCGGCAAAGCACCAGCTCAAGATAGGCGCCATTGCCGACCTCATCCATTATCGCAGCCGTACGGAAAGCCTGGTGGAGCGCATTGTAGAGCGTCCCATCCAGACAGCGCACGGCAGGTTCCAGCTCGTTGCCTATCTGGACAAAACCGCCAATACCGTCCACCTGGCGCTGGTAAAGGGAGCGATCGGTCCGGACGATGAAACCCTGGTAAGAGTGCATGAGCCGCTTTCGGCCATGGACCTGCTCGATCTGGAGGATGATACCCACTCCTGGAATCTGAACGAGGCCCTGCGCATCATCGGCGACGCGGAACGCGGTGTTATCGTACTGCTTCATCGCAGGGAAAGCGGGTCGGAGCTGATGGAAAGGATATTGCCGGCGAAACTGCCGCACCGTCCGGCAGTCAAGGCCGATCTGCGCAATTATGGTATTGGCGCGCAGATTCTCAAGGATCTCAACGTGCGGAAGATGCGCTTACTGGCTGTTCCCCGGAAAATGCCGAGCATGGCGGGCTTCGGGCTTGAAGTCACCGGCTACCTGGAGCCGGAAGATAAAAGCCTGCTGGCGGAAGATCCCCAGGTGGTTCGTTGATAATTTTTTGAACCCGCAGCTACCCGCAATCCGCTAATGGATAATAGGCGGCGTTCTGATACCCCGAACGTTTCTCCAACCTTTGCAAACAGATCTTACAGGAGCGAACATGGCACGATACGAAAATATTCTTGAGCTCGAACCCAACCTCAACGGTGAAGACCTCAGCATTGGCATTGTCATGAGCCGCTTTAATATCGAGGTAAGCGAGGGAATGCTGGGCGCATGCGTGGAGGAACTGATGAAACAGGGTGTCGACGCAGGGAATGTCGTCCTGGTTTCGGTCCCGGGGGCGCTTGAAATCCCTTTGGCGTTGCAAAAGATGGCCTTGACCGAGCAGTTCGATGCGCTGATTGCTCTGGGCGCAGTCATACGCGGGGAGACGTACCATTTCGAGGTCGTTTCCGAGCAATCCACCAAAGGAGTTGCCACCGTGCAACTGGATACGGGTATTCCCATCGCCAACGGCATACTCACGACCGATACCGACGACCAGGCGCTGACGCGCATGAGCCAGAAGGGCGCTGAAGCGGCACGGGTCGCGATTGAGATGGCTAACCTGCAAGGAACGCTCGATGAAATGGAGCAATGAAGCATTGGAGCAATGGGGCAGGATTAAGCAGCAATCAGCGAATGCAGCGGGTGAAAGAAGCGGAACGCGATGCAGAATCAGGTGGGAAGCAGGAAGTGAAACAGACGGAGAGGCAGGCGGAGAAACAGGGAAGGGGTACTGCGCGAAAAAGCCGCCGGCGGCTGGCGCGTGAACTGGCTTTGCAGGGGTTGTATCAGTGGTGCGTAGCGGGTGGAAGCGCCGGTACCATCGAAGCGCAGTTCCGGGACACTGAGGAATTCCCGAAAACGGACGAGGAATATTTCTCCCGCCTGCTTCGTGGCGTATTGACGCAGGCACCTGAGCTCGAGAAGGAAATCCAGCCCTGCCTCGATCGCCCGTTCAACGAGCTCAGCCCGGTGGAAATTTCGATATTACTGCTCGGTACCTATGAGCTGGAGCGGCATCCGGAAATACCGTATCGGGCAGTCATCAATGAAGCGGTGGAACTCGCCAAAGCCTACGGCGGCACGCACGGCCATAAATATGTCAATGGCGTGCTCGACAAATTGGCGGTAAAGCTGAGAGCGGCCGAGATCGGGGCAAAACTGTGACTATGCGGCATGCCCGGAACTGTTCAACCTTTTACGCCGCTTCCGGTGTATGTGGCGACATGAACTGATTCTGCAGGCCAAGTAAAGTGCTGTCGGAATTTGACATCATCCGGTCTTTTTTTACCCGTTCCGCTCCCGCTGCGGTATTGGGGGTAGGGGACGATGCGGCGCTCATCGGGCCTGCATCCGGGATGGAACTGGCAATTTCGACCGACATGCTGGTTTCGGGTCGTCATTTTTTCGAAGATGTGGATCCGTATAAGCTCGGGCACAAATCTCTGGCAGTGAATCTTTCCGATATGGCGGCAATGGGTGCGCGCCCCCGTTGGGCAACCCTTTCGCTGGCGCTGCCGGAATCAATGGTACAAAAGGGTGAGTCATGGTTGCGGACCTTTGCTGACGGGTTTTTTGCGCTCGCTCATGCCCATCAGGTTGACCTGATCGGTGGCGATACCACTAATGGTCCCCTGAATATCTGCGTGACAATCATTGGCGAAGCGCCGGAAGGAAAGGCCTTGCGCCGCAGCGGCGCCAGGCCGGGTGATGATATCTGGGTTTCGGGCTGCCTTGGGGACGCCGCCCTGGCGCTTGCTTACCGAAAAAAAAAGATTATGCTGGAATCGGGTGGAGTGGAAGCCGCGGAAGTGGAAGTTCTTATGGCTGCGCTGGAGATGCCCACTCCCCGCGTGAAGCTGGGACAACGGCTAATCGGCCTTGCCCGCAGCGCCATCGATATTTCAGACGGCCTGCTGGCCGATCTCGGACACATTCTGGAGTGCTCAAGAGTGGGGGCTGTTGTCAGAATCGATCAGATAAGGTGTTCGACGGTGATGGAGAAACATTTTTCCCATCCTTTGGCGATAGAATGCCTGCTTGCGGGAGGAGATGATTATGAGTTGTGCTTTACCGTGCCGAGTTCGGAGCGAACAAAGGTGGAATTGATTTCACGCGAGGAAGGCATTCCATTAACATGTATTGGCAGCATCGAGGAAGGAGAAGGCCTGGTCGTGCTCGATTCGTCAGGCAGAACAGTCGCTATGGAGGTCAAGGGCTATGACCACTTCCGAGCCTGACAGCCGCAGCAATAATCCACCTGACCGCGAGCCTGTCGCGGTGGAATCCGCGCCAGTACCTTCTATCGACCAAGGGGATGAAGCCAGACGAGAAACTCTTCCATCCCTGCCTTCACCCTGGATCGAACGACCTGCACCTGACAAGGCATTCGTTCGCAGCAGCGCGGCACATTTCATCGCCTTCGCGGGAGGGGTCGGATTGAGCCCCGCCGCACCCGGCACGGCCGGAACCCTGGTCGCGTTCCCCCTGTTCTGGGTACTTGAATATATTTTCGATTCCTCCGGTTTTCTCCTGTTTCTTGTTGCCGCGTTCGGTGTCGGCATCTGGGCTTGCGAAGTGACAGGTCAGGCATTGAGGGATCCCGACCATAGCGGCATCGTCTGGGATGAGGTCACCGCTTTCCTGCTGGTGCTGTTCTTTACACCCGAGGGACTGATGTGGCAGGCATTCGCATTTCTGCTGTTTCGTTTGTTCGATATAATCAAACCGGCGCCTATCCGTTACTACGAAAAAAGAATGCGCGGCGGATTCGGCGTGATGTTCGACGACCTGCTGGCGGCTTTCTTCACGCTTTTGTGTCTGGCCTTCTGGAAGGCTTATGTGACCGGTTAACCAATACGTTTCAACAGGCCGCTGCGGATGTGGGCATTTTTCCAGCAGGTATCGGGGAAATGGATTTCAGGAGGAGCAACCGACATGGATGATATGATGCTTCAGGACCTGGCGATGCAGGTTGGAACGGCGCTTGCCCAGCAGGAATTGATGCTCGTCACGGCCGAATCCTGCACCGGCGGGTGGTTGGGGCAGATCATTACTTCAGTCGCCGGGAGTTCCGGCTGGTATGAGCGCGGCTTCATTACCTATGCTGCGGCTTCGAAACAGGAATTGCTGGGCGTGAGTAACGCCACCCTCGGGCAGTACGGTTCGGTATCGGAACAGACAGCCTCCGAAATGGCCGCAGGGGCGATTGCACGCAGTCATGCCCAGGTGGCGGTGTCAGTAACCGGCATTGCCGGACCGGATGGGGGCACCGAGGAAAAGCCGGTCGGAATGGTATGCTTTGCCTGGATAATGAAAGAAGGAATGGCGCTCGCCGAAACGCGCTATTTCAGCGGCAGCCGCGAAGAGATAAGGCGCCAGTCCGTATCGGGAGCCCTGCAAGGATTGATCGATCTGCTACACAGCATCCCGCCTGCCGTCGCATAACTCCCCGTCGCTCAATGATCGCTCTCATGTGTCCCATTGCGGGACATCAGCCGGTCACTATAGGCGATTGCAATGGCGGACAACAGGAAAACTATGTGAATCCCGGTCTGGGCCAGGATCGTTTTTTCGTCATATGCCTTGGCGTTGATGAACGTCTTCAGAAGATGAATGGAAGAGATGCCGATGATAGCAGTGGAGAGCTTGACTTTCAGCACGGTCGCGTTGACATGTGATAACCACTCCGGCTGATCGGGATGTCCTTCCAGATTCATGCGGGAGACAAAAGTCTCATAACCTCCGATGATCACCATGATGAGCAGATTGGAGATCATCACCACGTCGATCAGTCCCAGTACGACCAGCATGATCGTCGTTTCCCCGATCTTCTTGGGAGGAGCGGCGCCTTCGATCGAGACCGAATCCAGGGTGTGCTCCAGTGCTTCCTTGTGGCCCATCACTGCTCCGATCAGGTCGAGTAATTCCACCCAGAAGTGATAAACGTAGACGCACTGCGCAAGAATCAGCCCAAGGTACAGGGGCAATTGCAGCCAGCGTGTGGTAAAGATGAAATATGCCAGCGGCTGAATCCTTCTTGACTTCCCAGGATAGAGAGGGGGTGGGGTGTCGCTGGTATCGTTAGAGTCCTCGTTGATTTTCATTCAGTTCTGTGAATTTTGGGGTAAAAAATACCCGCTATTTTACACGCCGTCTGTTTCGTTGCGCACATCGTTCATGTGGTTTCGGCAGTCCATCGACGTACTATGTACTATGATCTGCCGATGCTCCTCCCGAATAAGAGAAGAATGCGCACATGACCGCGATTTATCCCCTCGCGCTGGTGACTCTTGCATCTGCCTCGTTTTTGCCGCTCCTGCCAAGTGCCAGCGCGAAAACTCCCGAGCAGGTTTTTACGGAGGAAAGGGGCCGCATCGTGTCCGTCGATATGTTGAATGCACGAGGTGAACTGCTCGCCCAAGGCAGCGGTGTGGCGCTGGGCGTGGATCAGGTAATCACTACCTGCGATGTCGCCATTCGGGGAGAAAGCGCACGGGTGCGCTGGGCTGGAAAGTTATTCAAGGCTGCCCTAGCGCCGCCGCAGGCACATCTCAATCTTTGTCGCCTCCGTGTTGCTGGTATGCACGCTCCATCGCTTGCTTTAGGCAGCGTAGAAAAACTCAGGGTGGGACAACCGGTAAATGCAATCGGTGTCCCCCACGCATGGCTCGGCGGCAGGTTGAAAGAAAACAGCGGCGAGGAAAGAAGGAATGGGCGCGACAGGGTTTGCCCGATGTGCGATAAGAGCAAAGTCACTGGATTGCAGGAGGAACATCGGCGTGATCCGGTCCTGAGCGAAGGCACGGTGGCGGCAATGCGCCCCTATGCAGGGTCTCGCTACATGAGAATCTCGGCACCCCTCCTGCCGGGTTTCAGCGGCGGCGGGCTATTCGACGAACAGGGCCGGCTGATCGGAATTCTCTCGCCGCAGCATGTGGAAGGCGAATCGCTCGCTTTCGTGCTGCCGTCGGATTGGCTAGTCAGCCCTCCGGACGCAGGGTCAATGGACTCAAGGTCAATGGAGCCGGGGTCAACGGATCCAGAGCATGGGCTCGCCTGGCTCAATCAAACGCTGGCACTGGAGAAGAAGGCTGAGTGGCGCAGGCTGTTGAAACTCTCGCAGCAGGAGATCAGGCGCGAGCCGTCGAATGCCGCTGCCTGGTTTAACGCGGGAATTGCTTCCTGCAACCTCAAGCAATATTCACAGGCGGTCAACGCATACCGGGAAGCCATTCGTCACCATGCCGGCTATGCCGATGCCTGGCATAAACTCGGAGCGGCCTACGCGCATCTCAAAGACTATGATAATGCAAGCCAGGCTTACGAGGATGCGCTTCGCATGGACCCCGATAATGGCGAGGCCTGGTACGGCCTGGGCAATACTTACCATAACCTCAAAAAATATGCGCACACCATTCATGCCTATCGGCACGCGCTCCAGATCGACCCGGAAAATTCCAGGGCCTGGTACAAACTGGGAGTGACCTACGACGAGTTGAAACTGCACGGCGAGGCGGTCGAGGCATATCGGAAAACAATCGCGCTCCAGCCGGAGAATGCGGATGCCTGGTACAACCTTGGGGTGGACTATGCCATTCTGGATGAGCGCGACAGGATACGCGAGATCTACCAGACGCTGCGCAAGCTGGACTCCTCCAGGGCCGAACAGTATTTCAACACTTATATCCTGCCATGAACGTCTCCGGTGAGTATCCACTACAGCGGAAGAATGTTTCCAGTACGGAAAAAACAGGTGCGCGCCGAACACGTTGTCATTTTTCCCCTGCTTTCCCGCGGGGGTCACGTATGCGATAATTGACCCATCTTCAAAGGAAAAAATTTCATGGACGAAAACAGAAGCAAGGCATTGGCAGCGGCGCTTTCCCAGATCGAAAAGCAGTTTGGCAAAGGCTCGATCATGCGGCTGGGTGCAAGCGATGTCGGCAAGGACGTACAGGTCGTCTCCACCGGCTCGCTGGGCCTGGACATTGCGCTGGGAGTGGGCGGCCTGCCACGCGGGCGGATCGTGGAAATCTATGGGCCGGAATCCTCGGGCAAGACGACACTGACCCTGCAAGTGATCGCAGAGATGCAAAGAATGGGGGGCACGGCGGCATTCATCGATGCGGAACACGCACTGGATTCGCAATACGCGCAAAAACTCGGCGTCAATGTTCAGGAATTGCTGATCTCGCAGCCGGACAACGGCGAGCAGGCGCTGGAAATAGCCGACATGCTGGTGCGCTCCGGCTCGATCGATGTGGTAGTTGTGGATTCCGTCGCGGCCCTCACCCCGCGGGCGGAAATCGAAGGCGAGATGGGTGAGCCGCAAATGGGCCTTCACGCCCGGCTGATGTCGCAAGCGTTGCGCAAGCTCACCGGCAACATCAAGCGCAGCAATACCATGGTGATTTTCATCAATCAGATACGCATGAAAATCGGTGTCATGTTCGGCAGCCCTGAAACCACGACCGGAGGCAATGCGCTGAAATTCTACGCATCCGTGCGTCTCGATATCCGCCGCACCGGTTCCATCAAGAAGGGCGAAGAGGTGATTGGCAGCGAGACTCGGGTGAAGGTGGTCAAGAACAAGGTGGCGCCTCCCTTCAGGCAGGCGGAATTCGATATTCTCTACGGAGAAGGCATTTCACGCGAGGGCGAAATTGTCGAGCTGGGCGTGCAGCACAAGCTGATCGACAAATCCGGCGCCTGGTATGCCTACAAGGGAGAAAAGATTGGCCAGGGCAAGGATAACGCGCGCGAGTTTCTGAAAGAGCATCGCGACATTGCCATGGAGATCGAGTCGAAAATCCGGGCGGCTGTCGGCGTTTCCAACCCGGCCGAACCTGCACCCGTGGAATGAGTGCGCCAAGCGGCGGAAACAGGGCGGCGTCGCTTTTCAGATCCCGAAAGTAGATTTCCGAAGGTGTCATGACGCGCGCGCCGAGTCTCAAAATCCGGGCATTGGGTTACTTGGCCCGGCGCGAGCATTCGCGGCTGGAACTGGAAAAGAAGCTTGCGCCCCATGCCGAAACTCCGGAAGAACTTTCCTCTGTGCTTGATGGGCTCGAACAGCGCGGATTTCTGTCGGCGGCTCGCTTGGTCGAGCAGATAATGCACATGCGCAAGGCCAGGTTTGGCAGTTTGCGAATCGTGCAGGAGTTGCGCGAAAAAGGCATCGAAGAGAACCTGATCACCGCGGCCCTGCCCGATCTCAGGGAAGCCGAGCAGCGCAGCGCGTACGAAGTATGGCGAAAAAAGTTCGGCGCAATGCCTGCGGATGCGAAAGCCTTCGGCAGGCAGACACGGTTTCTGTTGGGACGCGGGTTCAGGCCGGAAGTGGTGCGCCGGGTGTTGCAGCACCCCGATAAGGAAGAAGGTTGAAAAATCGCTTGCCTCACTTGTCCCGTTTGTCCCGGCGCACGGTTCAGTTTCTACAGGCTGTGTTCCCTGTGTTTCTCGTGACCGTTCTCGGGATTTTGCTGGGCAGTTGTGACCGTCTTCGCGCTACACCCATCAACGAAGTCACTGCCTCCCCTGCAAATTTTGATGGGAAGGAGGTCGTGCTGCATGGCGTGGTAACGGAGTTGACGCGCATCCCGCTGATCGATATGAAGTCTTTTGTATTGAAAGACGACAGCGGGAAAATCGCTATCCTCACTGATCACGATTTGCCGAAAAGCGGCCAAGAACTGAGCGTTAAGGTGAAGGTCCAAAATCTTGCGATCATTAACGGCGAACCTCTGGGAACGACCATAACGGAAATAGAAAGGCACGAATGGGCCGTCAAGGATTGGATAAACCAGACAGCAAGCCAGGCAGCAGGCAATCTGTCCCGTCTGATTAAATGAAGTGAGATGAAAAGCAGCGAAGTACGTCAAAAATTTCTTGAATTCTTTGAGGCGCACGGTCATACGATCGTCGCATCCAGCCCCCTCGTGCCGGGCAATGATCCGACGCTGCTGTTCACCAATGCCGGGATGGTGCAGTTCAAGGATGTATTTCTCGGCCAGGACAAACGTCACTACGTGCGTGCGGCAAGTGCGCAGCGCTGCGTGCGCGCGGGCGGCAAGCACAATGATCTGGAGAATGTAGGCTATACCGCGCGCCATCACACATTCTTCGAGATGCTTGGCAACTTCAGTTTTGGAGACTACTTCAAGCGCAACGCCATCAGGTTCGCCTGGGAGTTTCTCACCGATATCCTGAAAATCCCCCGGGAGCGGTTATGGGTGACGGTTTACGCCGAGGATGACGAGGCTGCCGATATCTGGCTGAACGAAGTGGGCATCGATTCTTCACGTTTTACCCGCATCGCCACCCAGGACAACTTCTGGCAGATGGGCGACACCGGGCCCTGCGGCCCCTGTTCCGAGATTTTTTACGACCATGGTCCGGAAATCCCTGGGGGTCCGCCTGGAACACCGGATGCGGATGGCGACCGCTACGTGGAAATCTGGAATCTGGTATTCATGCAATACAACCGCGACAGCGCGGGGACCCTGCATCCGCTGCCGCGTCCCTCGGTCGATACCGGCATGGGCCTGGAACGCATTTCCGCGGTGATGCAACAGGTTCACAGCAACTATGAAATCGACCTGTTTCAGGAATTGATCCGGGCTGCGGCACGGGCGACCGGCACATCCGATTTATCCAATAGTTCGCTCAATGTCATTGCCGACCATATCCGCGCCTGTTCTTTTCTCATTGCCGATGGCGTGATTCCAGGCAACGAAGGCCGTGGCTATGTCCTGCGGCGCATTATCCGGCGCGCCATTCGCCATGGTTACAAGCTCGGGCAAAAGCAGCCTTTCTTCCATCTGCTGGTGGAAGATCTGGCAAGCGTCATGGGGCAGGCCTATCCGGAACTGGTGGAGGCAAAAGCGCGGGTGGCCGCGGTACTTAAGCAGGAAGAAGAGCGTTTTGCCGAAACGCTGGAAAACGGCATGCAGGTACTGGAAGCTGCGCTGCGGCGCGGCGACAGGATGCTGGATGGCGAAACCCTGTTCCGTCTCTACGATACCTTCGGCTTTCCGTTGGACCTTACCGCAGACATTGTGCGCGAACGGGGGGTTGCAATAGACCAGGCCGGATTTGATCAGGCAATGGAGCGCCAGCGCGAGCGTGCACGCACCACCAGCAAGTTCGTCATGCAGGAAGCCATTGCTTATAGTGGCCCCTCGACGGCATTCCATGGGTATGAAAGCCTGCAACATGAAGGAAAGGTTCTCGCTATCTATAAGGAGGGCAGCCGGGTCGAGTTTATCGAGGCGGGTGATGAGGCGGTGATTGTGCTTGATAAAACCCCCTTCTATGCCGAGTCTGGCGGTCAGGTAGGGGACAGCGGCGAACTGCTTGCTGCCAACGGCACCTTTGCCGTTGCCGATACCCAGAAAATCCAGATGGATGTGTTCGGTCATAAGGGATTGCTGCGCAGCGGGCGGCTCGCAACAGGCGATGCCGTGCTGGCGGAAGTCGATCGCATCGCACGGGCGCGAACGGAACGCAATCATTCCGTTACCCATCTCATGCACAAGGCGTTGCGTGAAGTATTGGGTCCGCACGTCCAGCAGAAAGGCTCGCTGGTGGATTCCAGCAAGACGCGCTTTGATTTTGCGCATAACCAGCCCGTGACGGATGCGGAAATCCGCAAGGTGGAAACGCTGGTGAATGCCGAAATTCTCGCCAATGCCGCGACCGAAGCGCGCATGATGGCAATCGAGGATGCAAGGAAATCGGGCGCCATGATGCTGTTCGGCGAGAAATATGGCGACGAAGTGCGTGTACTGGATATCGGTAATTCGCGCGAGTTGTGCGGCGGCACTCATGTCAAGCGTACCGGCGACATCGGTCTCTTCAAGATCGTGGCCGAATCCGGCGTGGCCGCCGGAGTTCGGCGTGTGGAAGCGGTAACTGGAGAGCGAGCGCTCACTTACATCCAGGAGCAGGAACTGCAACTGCAGCGTGTCGCGGAAGCGGTGAAAGCGCAACCCCAGGATGCCGCTGCCCGCATTACCCAGATTCTTGATAACGTGAAACACCTGGAAAGAGAACTGGGGCGCATGAAATCGAAGCTGGCCAGTTCACAAGGCGATGACTTTGCTGACCGGGTGCGTGAGATAAAAGGCGTGAAAGTACTGGCGGTGTGTCTTGAAGAGGCAGACCCGAAAACCCTGCGTGAAGCAGCGGACAAGTTCAAGAATAAATTCAGATCCTGCGTCATCATGCTTGCTGCGGTTGAAGACGGAAAAGTCAAGCTGATCGCAGGCGTAACCAGTGACCTGACAGCAAGGCTCAAGGCAGGTGAACTCGTCAATTTTGTAGCCCAGCAAGTAGGTGGCAAAGGGGGCGGCCGCGCCGATCTGGCGCAGGCAGGCGGAACCGAGCCCGATAACCTCCCCGCTGCCCTGGAAAGTGTCGCCGACTGGGTCGAGCAGCATCTATAAGCAAGCCGTCTCCAATAACCCTAATAGCTATCGATCAGGAATGACTAGTAAACACGCACGCCTTCTCATCCTCGGTTCCGGTCCTGCCGGTTATACCGCCGCGGTCTATGCCGCCCGCGCCAACCTCAAGCCCGTGCTCATTACCGGTCTGGCACAGGGAGGCCAGCTCATGACCACAACGGATGTGGACAATTGGCCTGCGGATGCGCTGGGCGTGCAAGGCCCGGAACTGATGGAACGTTTTCAGAGGCATGCGGAACGTTTCGATACCGAAATCATTTTTGATCACATACATACAGCGCAGCTCACGGAAAAGCCTTTTACCCTGATCGGTGATCAGGGTGCCTACACGTGTGATGCGCTGATTATTGCCACCGGCGCTTCTGCACGCTACCTGGGGATGCCTTCCGAGGAAGCGTACATGGGCAGGGGGGTTTCGGCGTGCGCGACCTGTGACGGCTTTTTCTACAAAGGGCAGGACGTGGCCGTGATAGGAGGCGGCAACACAGCGGTAGAAGAGGCGCTTTATCTTTCCAATATTGCCCGCAGCGTGACTGTCGTTCACCGGCGCGATAAATTCCGTTCGGAAAAAATCCTGATTGACAAGCTGATGGACAAGGCAAAAAACGGCAATATCAAGCTGGAGCTTCACTACGTGCTCGATGAAGTGCTTGGCGACGAGGGCGGTGTTACGGGAATGCGCATAAAGAACGCTCTGAATGGTTCGACCAAATCCATCGACTTGCAGGGGGTATTCATCGCGATTGGTCATAAGCCGAACACCGATATTTTTCAGGGCCAGCTGAAAATGGAAAACGGTTACATCGCAACGCACGCGGGAACACATGGTAATGTCACCGCCACCAGCATTCCCGGCGTTTTTGCAGCCGGCGACGTACAGGACCACATCTACCGCCAGGCGATAACCAGCGCGGGATCCGGCTGCATGGCCGCGCTGGACGCCGAAAAATACCTGGATGTTCTGGCCTGAGGCGGAAAGCGGCAATCGGCAGCAGGACTTCCACATGATTTGCCAATTCACGCGCACCCTGGAGGCTTCCGGCGCGGTCGATATCCGCGTTATACATGACCCGGGGGAATTGAACTGAGGGGAATTGCACAGGACCGAGATGAGACGGCGGGAAAGAAAGCCTGGCATCATCCATACTACATTGCGGGCAGAAACCGTTGCCGAGGGCGATAAGCGGGAGGTAACCGCCGCATCCATCGGGGATAATGAGGCTGCCCTGTTTCGTGACGCCATGAGTAACGTCACCCCCCTTGCCCCAACCGATAAAATCATCCTTTCGGCCATCCATCCGCCGCCCATTCCTCTTCAGTTTCAATCCGACCACTCTACTCCCCATGACGCGCTATCGGACCATGTCCGCCCGATGGAGCCAGGGGATGAATGGGCTTTTTTGCGTCCCGGTGTCTCGCGCCAGACCTTGCGCCGGCTGCGGCGAGGCTATTGGAAAATAGAGGCGCAACTCGACCTGCACGGGCTTACGCGGGAGGAAGCAAGGCTCGCGCTGGCAGCCTTCATGGATGCGAGCGGCGAAAGCGGCAAGCGCTGCCTGCGGGTGATACACGGCAAGGGGTTCGGCTCCCGGAATCGGGAGCCCGTCCTGAAAAGCCGGATTGGCGGCTGGCTTTTGCAACGGGAGGATGTTCTGGCTTTCTGCCAGGCAAATCCGGCGGAGGGCGGCAGCGGCGCTGTGCTCGTGCTGCTCAGGACGCCCTCGGGCAGCCAGCCGGCAACTCCATGAAATATTAAGGATATCCAGGAGCGTTTGTTTAAAGCGGCTTGGTTAAAGGGTGGGCCTGTTCTCGTGCATGTAAGTCTTTTCATGCACTTCCTGGCAGCGTACACAACGTTGTGCAGTGGGATAAGCCATGAGCCGCTCGAACCCTATTTCGCCGCCACAGTCGATACAATCGCCGTAATCCAGGTCCGCCAGGCGTTTTAGCGCCGCTTCCACCCCGCGCATCTCGTTCACCTGGCGATCCACGAGGTTGGCATCCACGTCCACCAGCATATCCGCTACTGAAGCATCAGCCGGATCAGCGACACTGCCTGCCAGATCGGCATAGTGCCGGTCGCCCGAACTTTCCAGCTCATCCCGAACCTCTTCCCGCAGTTGCAGATAGCGTTGCTGCAGAACTTCCTTCAACTGCACCAATTGCTCTTCAGTAAATTGCGCCATGATAAATTCCTTTATGTCGAGATTGCCGGCTGACAAACTCTCAGGAAAGAGAAAAACAGATATCCCGCTCAAGCGAATTGACGATGCACACGATGCAATTTGCGCGCGAGGCAGGGAAAACCGGCACTCCAGGTTTGAGCAAAGGAGCAAAGCTCGTCTTCACATCTTTCTCGCAATCGGCAAGCCATGAATTTCCATCAAATTTCCAGGCCGGAAATTCAAAATTCAGAAACCATTCACCCGTTTCAAATCCTCGATCACCTCGATAGGATTGCGTGAAGGGGTTACGGATAAATAGATTTTCGCGATCTTGCCCTGGGGATCGATCAGAAAAGTGTTGCGTTTGGCTAAGTTATCCGGCCTGCCATCACCCCCCAGAGAATGGTAGCGCGCCGCTGTCTCACCCGTACTATCCGCAAGGAGCGGGAACGAAAGAGCGTACTTCCTCGCGAAATGAGCATGGCTGGTGGAGTCATCCACACTTACACCCACTACCTGGGCTCTCAGGGCTCCCATCTCAGGGATATAATCGCGAAATCCGCGCGCCTGCTCCGCACTTTCGGGAGTGTCATCCTTCACATAGAAATACAAGACCAGCCACTTCCCTTGAAAATCCTCCAGGGTGCGGGTTTCCCCGTTCTGGTCGGGCAGATTGAAATCCGGCGCCGGTTGCCCCACTTTCAGTGCAGGGGGTGGCTCTGCATTTGCCGCATGATTCAAAAAAACCAAGGCCAGCGCCATGAGCGCCGCAACTATTTTCCCTGTTTTCATAAGTATCTCCAATTTTTAGAGCATGGAGCAAGGTGAATCTGGCGAAAGCATCCCGGTTTCCGCGCCACCACAATAAGGGTAATGGTAAGTGCAATAGATTGATTATAGAAGGGTAAGCGGCTTTGCGCTTACCCTTTGCATTGTACTTGCCTCTTCTTCCTGCGGGTCCTGAGCATTACCCTGATTCACATGAACTTTTCCCGTTCATCCGTGAATCCTGAATTCTTCGCTTCCCGTTCGCCCTGAACTGTCGAAGGAAGCCAAGGGTTCAGGACAAGCCGTCAGCAAACCGTCAAAGGGACGAACAGTATTCAGGACATGCTGGTCGAAGGTCGAATGGATGCATAGTAGGGCTTTCGAAGGAATCGAACTGTGCTCCGGACTACACAACTTCTATTCGAAAAGAAAATAAATGTATAGTGAGCAGAGCGAAGCGCAGCCTGCTGACGAAACGTATGGCTTGACGTGTTCGATGCCTTGAGAGCTTCTTCGAAGCTCACCCTTCAGCCCGCATTCAATTTTCTTGCCGGCAACGCCCACATCCGCAACAGCACCGCTGCTACCGCCGCCAGTCCTCCCGCGAAAAAGAACGCCGTGGCGGCACTCTGAAACTGCCAGAGCGAGCCGAACAGCAGCCCTGCGGGAATTGCCGCGAGTCCCACCATCAGGTGATACCAGCCAAAAGCTGTTCCCCGTTCCCGCGGCAACGCGTAATCGCTGATGATGGCGCGCTCCGCTCCCTCGCTCATGCCGGCGCATAAACCGTAAAAAATGCTTACTGCCCATAATCCGCTGCTCCCCGTTACCTGACCCAGCATCAGGAACGAAAGCGAAAACGTGGACCAGCCTATCAGCATCAATGTCCCGCGCCCCAGACTATCCGCCAGTTGCCCGCCCCAGATCGAGGTCGCGGCTTTGCAGAGACTCAGCGCCGACCACAACAGCAGCAATTCCACGGTTCCAATCCCTAACTCATGTCCCAGCAGCAGGATGAAGGTTTCCGACGCGCGGGCAAACGTAAACAGCATCAGCACCAGAAGATAGCGCCGCATGGGGAGGGATAAGAGCGACCAGCGCAAAGGTGGAAGCACAGGAGGAGCCGAACGATGACCGACCGCATCCTCCTTATCCTGCTTTTCTTCCTTTTCTTCCTTAACCTCCTTCACTCCGACTCCGAGCAGCAGCACGGCGATGACGCCCGGAACCGCGGACCAGAGGATCACCTCCGTGAGGCTCAGGCCGGACCATGCCAGCACAGCCGCCGCCACCAGGCTGCCTGCCACGGCACCGCCGTTGTCCATCGCCCGATGATAGCCGAAGGCGTAGCCGTGCATTCCCGGTGGTGTCGCATCCGCAACCAGCGCGTCACGCGGCGCGCTGCGCAAGCCCTTGCCTACCCGGTCGATGCTGCGCAATACCAGAATCACGGGCCAGGAACCCGCCAACCCGAGCATCGGACGGGTAATGTTGGAAAGCGTATACCCTGCTACCGCAAGCCCCTTGCGCCGTCCGCTCATGATATCCGAGTGCCGTCCCGCCCACAGCTTGAGCAGGCTCGCCACCGCATCCGCAACACCTTCGATCAATCCGAGCGCTATCGGTCCTGCCGCCAGCACCGTCGCCAGCAGGATCGGAATGAGCGGAATGACGATATCCGAAGCAAAATCGTTGAAGAAACTCACCAGCCCGAGAACGATCACGGTGCGGGGCAGTTTTTTCCGGGGGACAGGTTGCCGGGGCAGAACTATCTGATCAGGTTTTTCCATACCCGAATATTAGCGTAAAATGCGCTGTTACCGCCCTGGTAGCTCAGTGGATAGAGCGACCCCCTCCTAAGGGGTAGGTCACACGTTCGATTCGTGTTCAGGGCGCCAATTTAATAAGTTACATTCAGCCCTGTAGCCTAGGAATACCCATTCGGTGCATTTTCGAATGAGATTACATGGCAGCCATCAATAAAACCCTTCCGGTACGTTTAAAGTATTAATCAGGAAAGCAGGACTTCCCCCTCAGATCAAGACATTCAAAATAAGTCTGAATGCAGAAAAATGGGCAAGGAGACATATACAAAACCATTCAGAAGAAAAAATAATCGATTGTAGGGCTTCCTGACGCGTTTGTATCCTAAGTAACGGTTTTTATTAAGTTTTTTCCGCTTCTGCCGTTAATTATAATGCTTGCTTAAGCTGTCACTTGAGAGAAGGGGCAGCTTTTTTATTAAGTGTCTTCAAAAGGAATGCAGTGAAATTGACAGTTCCGCCATTAGAAATTACAGATGATGAAGGGTTTTCAGATGTGGCAGGGCTATTTAAAGAAGAAAGACAATGGCGTTCATACTATTTATTTTGATGCCTTTGCAAATGAGGCAACCTATCGTTCTTCAAGATGCTTACTGCTGTCTATCTTTGCATTATTAAAGTTATTTATATAAAGGAATATAGTCAATTAGCAGCGTCGGAAAATCAACTATCTAGATTTGTTCACTAGAACCCGTTTAATTGATTTGGCACGCGAATATACTCTTAATCACTCAGCGGAAAAACACCTTCTGAAATGGGCTTTACGCTACTGTTTGATAGATGAGAAGGAACGTTCAAGTTTTCTTGAGCAGGGTGCGCCTTTCGGCTATTCAGAACCTAATAGACGCGCTATTTCACAATTATGCCACTGGCTTAGACTCATTCCGAATTAATTGAAGGGATAGCCTCTGACAGGGCAAGCGAATAAAAGGGCTCTACCGAAGCAAGGCCTAGTTTATTACTATCTACAACTCGCTTCTTCTTTGACGGTGGGGCACGGGTTTCAATTACCGTTTACTCTCTGGCTCCCCATATTGTCCCAATAGCCATATTTGCATCTTTTATCTTCTTTTTTATCCTGATTTTCAGGGAATCATCGGGCCGCAATTCAAAGCGGCATTCCATTCGTTGAAGCAATGTACTAAACTGGAATACGACGGCTCGCCCTTTGGCGAAACGATCAGGAGGAACAGCGCGACCGTCCTGCGATGATGCTCTCCATCACGCACCCATAAAAAACTAGGGCGATAACAAATGAGAACACTAAAACTAGAACTTTTAATCCTCGTCACTTCATTTTCTATGTTTTCTGTCCCGTCATACGGGGAATCGAAAGGGGCCCCGGTGGAAATCGTCGCCAGGACATACAACCGGGTTTTGGTTCAGGCGAACAAGGATGGGCCACGGCTTGCACTTGACGAAAAGGAAGCCGCGGCAAGCGCTTCGGGTAAGGAGGCAAGTCACTGCAATCAGGATAGGCAGACAAGCTTTGCCAAGGGCCGTGCAAAAACCTCCGTAAACAAGCTGAATGAAATGGGGTTGGAAGTCAATCTGGAAAGTGCGGCTTTCGCGCGCGGCGGGTATTTCATAACCTGCCAGGAGAGCGATCCGAGGCAATTCCCTTGCGACACGGGGGGATGCCTGGGAAATTTCACGAACAACAAGTTAGCCAGCGCGGATGTAAGCTCCAGCGCGCGAGTGGAACTTCGTTTGCCTGCCGCTGATTCTTCGGATTACCGGATTAAAATATCAAGATCGGGTTCAAGTGATCTGGTGGCTACTTTGATGGGGCCGGATGGCAAAGAAATAAAACTGAATGAGCCGGGCGGCAAAGAACCGGTTCTACGGCGAGCAAGCAAAGGAAGTTATCATCTGAATCTTGAACTTCCGGCAGTTGCAAGCAAGAAAGGTCAAGACAGGGAGGAACTTGAGAAATCTGCCACGGTTCGCGTCCAGTTGACCGCGCTCCCTGTTCATGAGGCCTCAAAACCGGAAACTACAAAATCGGAAAAATCCGAAGCTTCAAAACCTGAGGCACCGAAATCCGAAGCTTCAAAACCTGAAGCTTCAAAACCTGAAGCTTCAAAACCTGAAGCCCCGAAGTCCAAAGCTTCAAAATCAGAGGCTCCAAAGCCTGAAGCTTCAAAGCCTGAAGCTTCAAAACCTGAAACCCCGAAGTCCGAAACTCCAAAGCCTAAAAAGTAACAAGTTCCGAGCTCCACCCGAGGTTGTCTCACTGGAGCTTGGTCAAGCGGCCCGCTTCGGTATTGTGTTTCTGCCGGGCGGCCCACGATCGACCCGCGATACTGCTTCACAGAGCACTTCTGGTGTGAGGAGAATCTTCACGCCATACCCGTCCATACCATAATTTCCTGCGCCCCGCTCCGGCATCAGGCGTGCAAGAGCAGGCTCGATGAAGAGTGAATGAAGAATTACTTTCCGACGACTCCTCCTGAAAAGTGCCCGCGCGATGAATGTATCCCGTCACCTGTTTTTCTCTTCCCGGATGGGCAGGTGTTGAATCATAAATGTGTGGATAAAACTTGCTGCCACCTGCTATTCAGAACACAAAATCTTCATTTTCTCCTTCAGCTGATCGAACTGAGACTGCTTTCCGCTTTCTAATTCTAGCCTGAATAAGAAAGTGTGACCACGCATCTTTGGGTTCTGGTCGGCTGTCAACGGGTTGTAACCTTTAACGTTGAAAGAGTGAGAAGGCAGAAGATAAGCGGCGAACCGCACAGATAAGGTGCTGGAGAAAGTTAGAGAATTGTTTTATATCGGGCGAAACTGGAGGGCGGGAGAATGGGAAGGGGTTTGGTTGATTTGTCCGGATTGAGTGGCGACCCGGAAAGTGATGATAGGGCGGAGAAGCTCCTGGCACGCTGGGAAGAGGAGATCGGGAATTCTTCGGATATGGAATCAGTTGAATATAGGAAAGTTGAATATAGGCAGCAACCGTCGATCATCCCCGGAAATCGGCGAAGCCGCGTGCGGCTTTTTGATCGCCGGGTACGGCGGCAATCCGCGCGTGGCCCTGGCGTTTGTTCGCATGCCCCACACGAAAAGTGGAAGCGGAGGTGAATCACTTCGGGTTTGAGGACGCTCCGGCATCATCTGCTTCATGTGTTGTTTATATGCAGCGGGCGAGACATTAAGGGTACCTGATCCGCTCGCCTGCTTGTCTGTCACTTATGGGGGGCGGGAAGATCCGGGCTCGCACCCCTTCCCTTCTCTTCCCTATTTGCAGCTTTTCACATCTTCCGTAACGGTTTTTCCATCTTTCAGCACGACAGTTTGCCGGATAGTCTTGCAATTGCTGCCGTCATCAACACCCACGACCTCGGCTTTCCCGCTCACGCCGCTATCGGGATTGGTGAAAGTCTGGGTCTGGTTCGTTTCATACGCCCGCTGGGAAGTCTGAGCCATGCGGCGCTGGTCTTCCTGGCCGAGGCGTCCTCCGATTTCCGCACCCAGATAATATCCGCCCACCCCACCGGCCACGGCACCCAATATACGGCCAGCAGTTCCCCCACCCAGGTAGCTGCCGAGATAGCCGCCGCCAATGGAACCGGCAATACTGCCGATCAAGCCCCCGGCACGCCTCGTTTCGGCGGACTGGCAGGCTGACAGGAGCGCAGCCAGGGCCAGGAGCAGCAAGCGCTTTGTCCATGCAGCTGAAGTCGATGTTTGATTCATGATCTTTCCTCCAAAATTTTGCTTCAGGCTGAATCCGGCGCTTGTCCAGGGAACGTGTGGCCGGAATATAGTTATCCTTGCCGTCATTCTATTGCATCCCGTTGTGTTGTTAACGAAAAAGGAGCCGCAAGGATGACAGTATCTGTTCTGTTTTCTGTGGAGTGACTTTCTGCGACAATTATTATTTTCCTCTTATTCCCGGACTGCAATGAAATTCAGGAAAATAGTAGGTTTCGTTACTCTGCTGGCCGTTCTTCCCGCGCTCTCGGGCTGCTGGTATCTCCTGGCGGGGGGTGCCGGCGCTTACGGCGGCTACAAGATGAAAGAGAAGGGCTATACGTTGCAAAGCCCCATCACGAAGGAGAAAGGCAGCCAGACATCGAAATGAAAGTATAGAAATATCGCGACAGTATTGCTTGCGGCCGCACACGTTTGAAGGCTTCCTGTTCGCCTGCGCGTCCTCTCTTTTCCAGGGACTCCCGTTCAGGAAGCTCTCCTGGGTTTTCCCTCATCACTGTTCCTGAATTTACTTTCCTGGGCGAAGACACGCTCCCTTAATGGTTCTCATTCCGCGAATGGAATGGATTCACGAATATTAAATTTTTGTGTCAACGCTTGAAAAAAAACAAAAATTATCTATAAATCTATTTTGGCTCCTGAAAGCAAGGTGAGAAACCATGGCATCGGAAAACTTCAAGAGCAACCTGATTACGGGCTTGGCAGCCGGGGTGGGGGCGACACTGCTCGCACCGGTGCTGCTCCGGCTCATCAGGCCCGCTACCAAGGCCGCTATCAAGGGTAGCGTCCTTCTGTATGAGAAAGGACGGGAGTCATTTGCCGAATTGAGTGAAACGGTGGATGACCTCGTGGCAGAGGTCAAGTCGGAGATGGAGACTGACCCGGCGGGGAACGCGGCGATAGTTGCCTCGGCAGCTCAGGTTGCTGGTGCACAGGGGAAAACCGGGACACCGTCTGCACAACACCGGTCGGCTCCTGACACCGGACAAAATTCAGCCGCCACAGCTGCAGTTCAGCCAAATGACGCTGCCAGGACGCCGAAAAGTCCCCATGCACCGGCGGCGAAGACGAGTGAAGGCCAGCGCGATGAAGGAGCGCAAGGCCGCGCGCCAGCCAAGGGGAAATGATGGCGCCGCTTGCGCGGGTGGCGCACGCTCTACCGGGCAGGAAGCGGATAAGGATCGATGGGAAACGCGGCGACATTGCGTACTTTGCGATGCTGGAAAAAAAACTGGCGGAGTGTCCCGGGGTTGGAACGGTAACGACGGATCCGCGGACGGGCACGGCGCTTGTCAGTCATACCGCAGACGATTCCGTTCTGTGGGGTTATATCGCCGAACACGAGTTGTTTCAGTTCGGAAAGAATGAAACGTCAGTACCCACGCCAGCCCGCTCTTCAATCGCCGGTGGGATCAGGGTTGCTGAACATAGGTCATACGCGAAATCAGGAAAGAAACCGGATATCCGGCGGCTGATATTCCTGGCAATGATGGGTATGGGCGTCGTGCAGGTAATAAGGGGCAATATAGCGATCCCCGCGATAGCGGCATTCTGGTATGCGTACTGCATTTTTCCGGGGATGAGCTGCGACAATCCGGAACATGCCCTCATTGAAACCAAATTGCCCGAAGAATCTTAGATTTGGAAATGATCCAATGATGATTTCCGAAAATCTCGCAAAACAAAAAATCTGTTGCAAAAATTCTGAGCGAGCCAAGGGGTTGCAGAAGTTCAAACCAGGGAACTCTGCACTGAAGCGGTAGAAAGCAACAAAACGAGAGAGGCATTTTTATCGTCATAGTACAGAAATCATAACTATACGAGGAGGAGTCGAAATGAATACCCCGAGATCAGGCAGGCCCGCAGGGGGAAAGCCGCACCCCGAGAAAAAAACACGGAACAATATCGAAACGCCGGGAGAAGAAGCATATGCCCGCGGTGAAACACGCCCGGAAGATGAGGGGTATGTGGGCACGACACCCCCTTATCGCTCGGACGCTGACCGTGCGATAGGGGCAGCCGGCCATGCCGTAAAAACAGGCATTGCCAGCAGCTTGAGAGGCATCGACGAAATCGAATCGGAAATCGTCAGCCTGGTGCGCAATACAGTATCCAATACGCTGAGAGCAACAGGGGCAGTCGGTGCGGAAGCAGTCGATATAACAAGGGATGTTGTCAAGGGCGCGCTTGCCGCCACCGAAGACGCAGGGACCGGATTGGCGCTTTCCACGAAAAGCGTTGCCAAGGGCGTGATAATGGGCGTGTCCGATGTGGGCGGCGACGTTATCACGGCAGCAACAGAAACCGTAAAGGCCACGGTACGTGGTGCTGCGGATGCCGGTGGTGACGCCTTGCTGGTTGCCAAGCGGACAGTGGACGGCGTGGCCGAGGGAACGAGGGAGACTGGGGGCAATGTCGTAGAGGCGGTCAGGGCGACCGTAAATGCGGCAGCTGGAGGAATAGGCGACATCGGCACGACCGCTGTTACGAGCGTGCGTGACATCCTCATGAGTATTGTGGGGGGTGTAAAGGACGTGGCAGGCGCTGCAATGCCAAAGTCATACCACGCAGACGACCGCATTCCTCCTGGAGAATATGCTGCTCCCACAGATCGTACCAATCCACCAGAATATGCCCCCTCTCCGGAGAGCAAAAAGCCGGCGTAACCGTTATCAGGGCAAGGGCGCCTCGGGCGCCTCAGCCCCGTTTATATCCATCGCTCTATCCTGGTGGGGCAGCGGAAGGCGTTTCGTCGATAACTCGGCAATTCGCGATACACCGCTCGTTGCCGGATGGAGTCTCACCTTGACATCCTCCCCGACCTGAAGGCGATGGACGCTTCCAGCGTCCGCACTATCCATCTCCCCCCATGAATGGAGGAGCTTTTCGCATAAATCCGGGTAAGAGCGGTTATTTCGACGGGTTTCTACGGATCTGCAAACCGAAAGCTGAATCTCAAAATCCTCATTCATTTCCCTATTCCACAGTTGCAGGAAAAAATCATGGGATACCATAGAACCTCGAAACGCACCCGTTCATCACCCTGTAATAAAGTATCGCTTAAATACTTCCATGAGAAAAATACCTTAATGGAGGTAAATCATGGCTCATTATATCCACCATGTCCCTGGCAGATTGCGTGTCAATACGCCGGTTCTGAAAAAAAACGAGCTCCGCGCCAGACAGTTGAAATCGTACCTGGAAGGGATGAACGGGGTTCTTCAGGCTGAAGCCAGCATTGTCACCGGCAGTGTCGTGATCAGGTATGACAGATGTCTGGTGAACTCCACGTCGATTCTCAATTCTCTGCATGACCTCGGTTATATCCAGAATACCAGCACCCTGTCCGCACCAGCGCAAGGGACTCCGGTAACGCAGAAGGTGGCGGATATTTTCGTGCAGAAACTCGTGGAAACCGCCTTGGAACGGTCGGCTGTGGCTCTGGTCGCAGCGCTGATCTGATCCTGGCGCGAACAGGTACTGCTCACCGGAATGCTGCGATCCACCGCGATATCGGACTAACGCAGCAATGCAGCCTTGTCCGTGTTCTCCCACGGCAATCCGATATCCATCCGTCCCACCTGACCATAAACCGCGAGCCTGCGGTAAAAAACCCCGCGAAATAATTGAGGCTGGTAGCGCAGATTAAAAGCGCGGATGATTCCGGCCGGGCGGAAATCAAACCGGTCAAGAATGCGGGCCGTTATTTCGGTATCTGGAATGCTTCCTGTACCGAAAGTATCCACCTGCACGCTTACCGGCCTCGATATTCCTATCGAATACGCCAGGTGTACCTCGCACGTTTGCGCAAGGCCAGCGGCGACCACATTCTTGGCTGCGTAGCGCGCTGCGTAGGCACCCACCCGGTCGATACGGGAAGGGTCCTTGCCGGAAAGCGCGGACTCCGAATGCCGGGAATATTCACCGTATGTATCCACCGCGTTCTTGCGACCCGTCAACCCGGAGTGCAGGGACGGTCCTCCGTCGGCAACCAACCCCTCGGGATTGATGAAAATATGGGTGCGGGAGTCGGGCCGCAGCGCCTCCGCCGAGAAAACCGGCTCAATCACATGCGTGTTGAGATCATCGCGCAGCGGGCCGACGCCGCGCATGGAGGCCTTCTCCTGGGTGGCAACGATGGTGATGGAATGGATGCGATACGGCCTGCCATCACGGTATTCCACGCCTACCTGGGTTTTCCCGTCCGGGGCAAGATAGGAGAGTCGCTTTTGCAGCCGCGCTGCCGTCAGGCGCCGCACCAGCTTATGTGCAAGCCAGATGGGCAGCGGCATAAAGGCTGCGCTTTGATTGCAGGCAAAACCGAATACATTCGCCTGATTCTTGGCGGTAACGGATTCCAGCTCTTCCTCACTCATTTCCCTCTCATCCGCGAACGGATAAGACGGTGCCGGCAGTTCAGTCAGGCTCGTCATGATCGTGCAATCTTTTGCATTGAAATCCGCCCGCTCGTAGCCAATCTGACGTATAACCTGGCGCGCGACCTCCGGGATGTCGATAGAAGCCGACGAAGCGAAGCGCGCTGCGATAAAAAGTATTCCTGTGGATACTGCGCACTCCGCGATCACCTTCGAAAAGGGGTCCTGTTGTAAAAAGCGGTCGACCAGCGCGTCGCTCACCTGATCGCACAGTTTATCCGGGTGCCCGTCAGTCACGGATTCGGAGGTGAACATGAAATCCTGCTTCATCATCCATACTCCTGCGATGGTGGTGGTAGAGATAGCAGCTCTTGACCCCGCTTGCCTTTGAAGGTGGCGTCTTTGGTTGCTTCATTCAGGAAAAAGGGCAATGCAGAACCTGCGCCTATCACCGCCACATCGAATGGGCCTATCGGGGTGTTACCAAGCAGAGTGCGGACGCCTGGCACCAGCACCGTAGCCAATTGGAGCAAGGCCGTTCCACCGATCGCCAGGTCGAGATAGCGATTGGATCGGAGCGTCTCGTGGCTGAATATGCCGATATGGTCAGAACGGCAGCTGTATGCGTGAAGCAGCTGCCCCATTGTCAGGGTCATAAAGGCAATCGTGCTGGCCTTCTGTCCTCCGCCATAACGCGCCATTGCATAGCCGTAGCTGGCCATTGAGCCTGCGGTCATCGTCAGAGACTCCAGACCGTAGCGCTTGAAGTCGGCCGGACCTATAATCGGTTCCCGAGGATCTCGCGGTGGCTGCCGCAGAACATCGGGTTCGGGGGGCTCAACAGCAAGCGCCAGCCCGGGGAAGACATCGGTTACCAGGTTGATCCACAGCAACTGGCTGGTACTTAGCGGTGTGCCCCATCCGACTCCTATCGAGCCCAGCATCACCATGATCTCGGACAGGTTGGTGGCGGTAAGAAAATGAATCGATTTGCGAATATTGTTGTAAATCGTCCTGCCTTCCGAGATGGCCACGATCATGGTGCGAAGATTATCGTCTTCCAGTATAACGTCGGCCACGCTACGCGCCACCTCCGTGCCGGTGCCGCCCATGGCGACGCCAATATCCGCAGCCTTGAGGGCGGGCCCGTCATTGATGCCGTCGCCCGTCATCGCGGCGACTTTGCCGCCCCGCTGCAGTGCCTGCACGATTTGCAGTTTGTTCGCCGGGCTGACGCGGGAGAAGATGTCGACCTTCTGGGCAAGTCCAGCCAGGACTTCTGCGTCGAGTTGCTCAAGCCGGGTAGAATCAAGAATGTCGAGTTCGCTGCCACCGGATAACCCAAGCTCCTTCCCTATCGCATAGGCAGTGCCGCTCTGATCGCCGGTTATCATCACTGTGTCTATCCCGGCCTGATGAAACAAGGCGATCAGTTCCTTCATCCCCTGCCGCAGGGGATCTGCCATTCCCGTCATTCCCAGCCAGATGAGTTCATCCGCAGAAGATTGACCGGCTTGCTTCGGTTCCACATAAGCAAATCCCAGTACACGCAGCGCTTCTGCGGCCATGCGGTCATTTTCCATGAGTATGACTGTTCGCTCCGCCTGCGTGAGGGGCAAACGTGCGCCGTCCTTCAACCACCACCCGCACATTTCCAGCACCTCGACTGGATTACCCTTGACGGCCACGAGCTTCCCATCCTCTTGGGCGCTATGGGTCGTGCTCATATAGCTCCGCGTTTCGGTACGATATTCCACTTGCTCTCTGGGATAGCGTCGGCGAAGCGCGTCAACTGAAACGCCCGCCGCCAGCGCAAGGCGCATCAACGCACTTTCTGTTGCGGACCCCTTGAGCAGGTAGTTGCCTTTCTCACCATTCAGTTCTGCTTCATTGCAAAGAACAGCCACATGGAGGAGCCGCAACAATTCATCGCTCTGATAGGGATCGATTCTTATTCCCTCATCGTAAAACACATCACTATCCACTGTAATGCGGCGCCCTCCGCTATGCAGGGCCAGGACGGACATGCGATTGAGAGTGAGCGTTCCGGTTTTGTCGAGGCAGATCACCTGTACTGCGCCCAAGGTTTCCACTGCATCGAGGCGTCGCACCAGCACTTTATGACGGCTCATTGTCCGGATACCCAGCGCAAGGGTGGTCGTAGCGACCGTGGGCAGACCCTCCGGGACTGCGGCTACGGCAAGGGAAATAGAGGATTTCAGCATTTGCAGCCAGGCGTGACCCCGGATCAGCCCGATGAGAAACATTGCCCCGCAGATGCCCAGGGACAGCAACACCATCTGATTTCCAAGGATGGAGAGCTGGCGTTGCATGGGTGTCTCCGGAGGCCGCGTTTCACCTACCAGCGACTGAATGGTGCCGATCTCGGTATATCGTCCGGTCGAAACCACTACTGCCAGCCCGCTGCCGCCCGTTACAGCCGTCCCCATGTATACCATGTTAAGCCGGTCCGCAAGGGAGACGTTCTGCTTGTCCAGCCGATTCACCCTCTTCGCCACCGGAAGGCTTTCCCCGGTGAGCATGGATTCGTCCACCATCAGATTGCGCGATTCGAGCACCCTGCTATCGGCAGCTACCCGAGTCCCCGGCGTCAGCACCAGGATGTCGCCCGGCACCAGAGACTCAGCAGCTACCTCCCGAAGCTGAGCATCGCGAATCACCACTGCGTTCTGCTCGGTCACGTGTCCGAGCGCATTGATCGTTTGCTCTGCCTGGGATTCGGCAACGTAGCCTGCACCCGCATTGATCACAACTACTCCGAGGATCACCGCCGCATCGATCAGTCCTCCAGTGGCTGCGGAAAGAACAGCGGATACACCGAGTAAAGCCACAGGCAGGCTTTTAAATTGTCCCAGAAAAATGCTCAGCCCGGAACGGGGGGGCGTCTCCGGCAGGCTATTGACACCGAAATGGCCAAGCTTCCGCTCGGCGGAAGCCTGGCTCAGGCCGAGTTCTTTAGAGGTTTCAAGCAAGGCCAGCACGGTATCGCCAGGCAAGGCATGCCAATTTTTCCCATCCTGTGGAAGAGTTGAATCGGAATCAGAAGAAATGACGGGAGAAACAGGGCGTCTGGAGGAATGCAAAGAACGAGCATCGTCTACCGAGTTCTCAGGAATGATTTCATGCCCGGCATCCAGCAGCAGTTGTTCCAACCAGGTCTTGATTTCTTCAAGGTTGTGTGCCGGATCAAAAATGATCAGCACTCGGCCCGTGAGGACGTTCGCGGAAGCGTGTCTGATCGCATCATGCCTCGGCAGTGCAGACTCGAGCTTACGCCTGACGAACTCAGATCGATACAAGCCTCGTACCTCAAGCCTTGCGCGACCCTCCACGGCCGCATGAACGATGCGCACCGGTTCAGGAGGCTCAGCTTCAGCCGCACCTGTCCCGAAGGACGAAAGGCGTTGCATCTGGTCGAAAAGTCGAGACATCCTTACAGAATATGCAGTTATATCGGGGTTTCACTGCTACGGAATAGACTACACAACGCTTAGGACAACCGTGACTGCCACCCCTGCTGCCGAGGTGAGCAGTTGTATTTCCAATACCACAAACTCCTCGTCGACATTCCGAACGATTGGAGCCTTCTTCTTTTTAGGTTAAAACGATCTTCTCAGCAAGCTGGCAAAAGGAATCGAGTTGCCGCATCGTTTCGAAGTGGCTTTCGGCCTGATGGCGCTGAATCGGTCCAATCCCGGCTTGCATCAGGCTTCTTCAGCGATTGCAGCGTTCGCCCTGCCTGGCAGACAGACATGGGGCAAATAAAGTATCTTCATTTCTTTACATAACTTTACATTTCCATCACCCATCTTGACATGACTTGATCTTATTCTTTATTCATGAGTACGCGTACGAGTGCATGGGTGCCGGCAAACACTATCTGGACCGGAGATATTCTTAAAAAAACAATGCACTTGATGACGCCTGTCGATATTCATAGCCGTATCACATCATACTTGCGAAAGGGGATATATCGATGAGAGCAATACCTTTGCCATCCGTCGAAAGCGTACCGGTAAGCAGCGGTGGAAAATCCATAATTGTCGTCCTGGGCATGCACAGGAGCGGGACAAGCGCTATTACTCGCGGACTTAGGGTTCTGGGCGTCGAGTTGGGGGAGCGCCTGCTGCCTTCGGCACGGAGTAACGAAAAAGGATTTTTCGAAGATGTCGACATATATGCCATTAATATAGCGTTATACCGTTCTCTCAAACGCCCCGTGCGCTGGCATACCCCTGGCTCGATACCGCGAAGCGAACTCCTTCATGAAAAAAACATGCCTCTCCGGCTACAGGCAATCGAACTGCTCAGATCAAGATTAGCGACCGCAGAGTACTTCGGCATCAAGGATCCCCGCTTATGCCGGACGTTGCCATTCTGGCAACGTATTTTTGAGCATCTGCAACTCAATGTCTCCTATGTGATTACGTTGAGAAATCCGCTCAGCGTGGCAAGATCGCTGGGAAAAAGGAACAATTTTCACCCGGAGAAATGCTACCATCTCTGGCTTGATCATGTTCTTCCGTCGGTCTTGCTTACCCAGGGGGCACCCCGCGTGCTCGTCGACTACGATCTCCTCCTGGCCGATCCCCAGAAGCAGATCAGCAGAATCGCTACCCATCTGGACTTGGTAGCAAGACTCGATTCTTCCCGCCTGATTGATTTCAGTCAGAATTTTTTGGATGGAAGACTCCGGCATACGCATTTTGAACTCGAAGACATCTATCACGACCCCATCGTTCCGCCTTCTGTGAGAACGGCGGCAACGGTGCTTTCTGATGTCGCAACAGACAGTCTGAGTCTGGATTCGGAGTATGTTGCTGAAGTTTTTGAAGATCTCTCCCGGCAGATGCCGAGACGGTTCAGATTCTTCTCTGGACAGAATTTTTTACCCCGATTTATTCGGGCAGCGCGAGAATAAATGAATTTCCGGCTACCGCCACAACTCCACAGGGTCGGCAGATTTGACTAAGACTCGGGGAAATACTGCAAAACCAAGTGAATGCATGGTGGACTTCGAGCAGTCAGCGTAAAAGTTTTTCATACCTGCGCGGGAGGGTATCGCTATTCGCAGGAAGAGCTGCAACGGCTGGCATTCGCCAATCTTTCTCCCGCATGACAGCTCCGGGAGGAACGTCGAGCGGATTTCTGGTTTCCATTCCGCGATCTTCTATCCTTATAATTCAAAAGCGGGCACTGCGCCTGATGCACTCGATGTATCAGGTTTCGGTTCGATCGGGTCTCATCAGCCTGCTTGAAGCACGAGGTCACCGAGGTAACGGGAGAAAAAAATGCCGAACAGCACATCTCTTACGCAGCCTATGCAGCATAGGCAACATACGCAACATACGCAGGAAGCGGAAATACATGATCTGGTAATTGTCGGTGGCGGTATTGCCGGGCTCTATTGCTGCCACGAACTTATCAAGAAAGTCCGGAGCGGCTCGCTCGATATCAGGAGCATTCTCCTTCTGGAAGCTTCCGACCGGTTTGGCGGGCGCATCGAAACGTGGTCCCTGCTGAGAAGCAGTGAGGAAAATGGAAAGAAGATCGGTTTTGAAGATACATGGGATCCGTGTAACTGGAATATCGATAACGGTTGCCTTGCTCCCCCTGACTCGCAAACGGGTAAGCAGTCTCCATTCAGGGGCCCGACAGAAAAATCATTCAGGAATGTGGATGGCAACGATGTCGAAAAGCTGGCCAATATCGAATACTTCCGCGCGGAATTCGGGCCCATGAGAATCGAGCCGCGGGACCAGATTTTATTGCAGGGACTGCTCGACGATCTTGGAATCAGGGAACCCGATCCGGGGGAGGAAGAAAGCCTGGATGACCTCGTGCCGTTCTCTTCGTACACCTCCGAAGATCCGATGGCGCCTCGCTTCACTCTTCAGGAGGAGGAAGCGCAGCAGAAAACTCCTTTTGACCTGATGATACTCGCCCTCAGGCGCATCTTCGAACTCGTCCACGGTCCGAGATTCGACGGTTCGGCCTCGAATCCCTGGTATACGGAGGCCGCCAATGAGCAATGGAGAAAGCTGCACAGCGCCCAGTTCTTTTACCGCCATTACTGGAAGGGAGAACTGCTCGAATGGATACAGTACCTTACCGATCCTGACTTCATAACCATCCGGGAGCACGCGCGATTCAGGGACCAGCCGTTATGGGACCTGGGATTCTGGAACGTCCTCAGCGATGTCTTGAGCCATTACGCAGTGGTCAAGATCAGGGATTGGGGAAGCTACTACCACTTTGTCCATGAAAACCTGAATGCCGCCGAGTGGATTATCTTCTGGCTCAGGGCAATTCGAAGCACGGGTTCGCTTCGAGGCATACGCGGAGGGATGAGCAGGATAATCTGGAACCTCCTGGAAGTCTTGCGCAAGCACCAGAACGGTCATGAATTTCCTCGTTTGAAAATCGCGAAAGGTGCGAAGGTGGTGAGCGTGGAAAGACGGGAGGATGCGCTTGTTGCGCTTACCATTCAGAAACAGGATGAGATCGAGCTTGTGTGCACACGAAGAGCTGTTTTTGCCCTGCCGAAGCGCCCGCTCGAGGAAATGCTATGGAATGGCGAGCGTCCAAGAGGCAGGCTTCAGGAAGCGCTCGATGGAGTCGTTGGCCTTGCACTGCTGAAATGTTTTTTCGTCATCGAGAAACCCTGGTGGGAAGACAACCGGTCTCTCAACCGCTATGCATCCGACATACCAACCCGCGAGTTGCTGTATGTGAAAAGCAAGGACCGGACAAAAGGATTGATCATGATTTACACCGACCGCCCGGCAATCACATTCTGGTCCGATTATCTCAGAAGCGAATCCGGCAAGCATTCCAAAGGCTCAGAGCAACCGGAAGGCCCGCAAGTCGGCTATCAGGATGCCGCCAGGATCTGGTTCCTGGAGAAAAAACCTTCTCCGACATGCGGTTCGATTATCGAGATCAAGCCCGGATCGGCTCGCCTGTGGCAGCGTTTCGTGCAGTTTGCCAGGGATTATGAGCACCATGACTTTACCACGGGACGCCTTCTCGCCTGTGGCATGCGCGACTGGGGGAAGGAGCCTTTCGGCGCCGCGGCGCACGGGTGGCGTCCGGGTGTAAAGTCCCGGGAACATATCGAGTTTCTCGAGGCATTTTCTCTCGAACAAGAGGAGCAGGAAGCCGGGCAAAACAACCTGCACGTCTGCGGAGAAGCGTTTTCTGACTACCAGGGATTTATTGAAGGCTCCCTGCGCTCGGCGCAGCGTGTTCTGGCTGTGATAGAGGAACAGCAGAAGCCGGGAAAAAGCTGAGTTTTTATCCGGCCTTTTGTTTTCGCAGAAAAGACAGCATGGCGGACTCGAGCGGATCATGCGCGGAATGCGCTGTTTCCTCGGGTTCCGGCAGGCGGCAGAGGTATTGCGCAGATCTTTCGCGACTTGCCGTGTCGCCGCGACGCTACCGGCCTTGAGTGCGCGCCTGGGGTTGATGAAGGCAAGATGCCGCTTGCGCAGGGTCGTAAGCCCGAAGTTGTGGTTATCGCGCGCGTAAGACAGGTTGCCAATGCGCACCTGCGTCGTATCAAGCAGTCTCACTATTGCAGCAACAACCTTTTTTCGCGGCAAGCCCCGTTTTCTCAGATCAAGGTGTATACGTCGCGCAGTCGAGGCAAAGCTTCGCCGAATTCCACCATCCGGTCGAATTTGATGCTGTCTCGCACCGCCCGCCAGCCGGAATGGTAGCGATACTGTTTGCGGCTGCGCGCATCCAGGCCCCGTGGCCTGCAAATGGCCCAGGGGATGAGGACAAATCCAGACATCGGTATAAGCGGGAGGGAATGGCGAGCCGGGCAATGCGCTCAAGCTCAGCCTTGTCACTCAACGACTTTTCATCCGGCCCGACATAAATTGATTCAATTGGCCTTATCGGAGCTTGGATGCGTTGCAAGACGCACAAGCTCCATGAGTCCGGGCAGGGTGGAGGCAGACTTGAGAGCATTCCGACAAATTCCGCAAATCACGGGATCGATCTTGTACTGGAATCCAGCAAACCTGATCTCGCACGCTTCATCTGCGACTGACGGTGCAGGCTTGTTGTGCCTGAAATCCCAGGGTGCGACAGGCGCCGGATCGCTCCACAGTCCAATGCCCTTGAAACTGGCTGCCTTCTGAGCCTCGGCATAAAGCCGCTTATCGGTCAGCTGCAGATCCTTGTCATACTGTGTGTAATGCCACGCCAGTCCCGCCTTGACCTGCTCGAGGTTGACGTCCTGCCCATCCAGCAGCACTTTTCCCAAAACACGCTGATAATGGTCTTGCTTGTGCCACTCCACGGCAACTGTTTTGCCGAATACCAGATGCGCCAGGTTTTGCCGGGATACCGTGCCGAATGCCTGCTTGCGCTCTGGCGCATCGATTCCCACAAGTCTTATCTTGTGCTGCCGGTTTGACTTATCGAGGACTGTCAGGGTGTCGCCATCTGCGATCTTGACGACTTTACCCCTCAGGATTTCTGCCTGAGCGAGACAGGTGCATAAGATATAAATAACCAGGCCGATTATTAATCGGCTCGATCGGATATAGAGGATCATGGCCGCGGGTTTCCGAACTTGATTTTCACAATTTGATGGTCAGAAGCCTGAATGGACTGGCTGAGTATGCAAGAAAATGAAGGAATAAGAAATCACAGGGCGCATGGCTTCAATACGACCGTGCAGGATCGGAATGAGGATAATACCGTAAGATGTAACACGAAAATAAATCATGTGACGTCCCGCATTGTAGCGCGATAACCTGGGCGGGTATGATCGCAGGCCGTAGCAATCATTGAGGCGGCTGCCAGTTCGGCAAAGGCAGCAAGTCAGCATGTCAATGTAGTGATTCGCCTGCTCTTCGCTCCATTGACGACAGGTGTAGAGCCAGATATTTTCCAGATCATGTTCTGCCGTGGGAGAAAGGCGATAAAAGGTGTGTTCAAGCTTATACACCTGAACGTATAAAATCCTGATGCGGGTGATGCTGGATACAAATATTCTCTTCAGCGCCTTGATCTCGCCGCATGGAAAGCCGGATGTAATCTGTGTTTAGCCCAGGGTGTGCTCCTGAAAATGCGGCAGCATACTGGGCCGGTCAGCATGCGGTCGAAGCTGGCAGACATGTGTTTACGCCCATCAAGTAGCTCATACCGGATAGGCTATCGTGCTCATCAATGCCAGCGCGGGCTGACGGGAATCGAGGCGGGTATGCTGTACGACGACGGGAACATTCGAATCGATTACGCTGGCGTAATCGGTATCGTGTGGAACCGGTTCGGGATCGGTGAATTCGTTGAAGCGAACATGCTTGGTGCGTAACGCTTTAACGGTAATGTGATACGGCCCGGCAGGTTCACGATCGGCAAAGAAGATGGTGACTTCGATCTGTGCATCCTTATCACCGCTGTTGAGAATACAGATAGTGTCGTGGCTCACCAGTTGCCGGCTGCTGCCGGTGCTGTCAGGCGGGATGTAACCATCGGCAATTACCCAGCGTTTATGTCCGGCGGCCTTGTTCATGTTTTCCATTCAAATCCGGCTAGGCGAGAAGGATGCTTGAATACTACGCTCCGGACATGATATTTCTGTTCGCCCTCGCACTCACAATTTATTCACAGTTCCAAAGCTTATCAGTTCCAAAGCTTATAACCCTCATAGCTCCGAGTCGGCAGTCGAATGCCAAATGTATGATTCGCGCTTCGCCCAGGCAGAAGCAGTCATTGACGCTATCAAGATATGCTTTTCGGCCGGCTGCTTGTCATGAGTCCACCGGAGGGAATCGTTGGATAAGGGCATGATAGAATCCAGGCTCCACCTGAACCTTGGTATTGCCATGAACGAACACCCTCGCATCAAATTACTGGAAGACCTGCTGGCCCGCCGCATCCTGCTGCTCGATGGTGCAATGGGCACCATGATCCAGAGCCACAAGCTTGGCGAAAAGGACTATCGCGGGGAGCGCTTTGCCGATTTTCCGCATGACCTCCGAGGCAACAACGATCTCCTGACGCTCACCCAGCCGCAGGTGATCCGTTCCATTCATGAGGCCTATCTGGAGGCGGGCGCAGACATCGTCGAGACCAACACTTTCAATTCCACCGCGGCCTCGATGGGCGACTACCATATGCAGGACCTGGTGTATGAGCTCAACTTTGCCGGCGCCAGGCTGGCAAAGGAAGCGGCGCAAGCGATGGAAGCAAAGACGCCCGAGAAGCCGCGCTTCGTCGCGGGCGTGCTGGGGCCGACCACCAAAACCGCTTCGATTTCTCCCGACGTGAACGACCCCGGCTTCCGCGGCATCACATTCGACCAGTTGGTGGAGGATTATTCCGAATCCATTCGCGGCCTGCTCGACGGCGGCGCTGATATTCTGCTGGTGGAAACCATATTCGATACCCTCAATGCGAAAGCGGCACTGTTTGCCATAGACCGGTATTTCGAAACGCATCAGGTGCGCGTGCCCATCATGATTTCGGCCACCATAACGGATGCTTCGGGGCGCACGCTTTCCGGCCAGACGCCGGAAGCGTTCTGGAACTCCGTATCTCATGCCCGCCCGTTGTCTGTGGGGCTCAACTGCGCTCTGGGAGCGGAACTGATGCGTCCTTACGTCGAGGAGCTTTCCAGGGTTGCAGGAGTGTATGTGAGCGCTCACCCCAACGCAGGCCTGCCCAACCCGCTGGCAGAAACGGGCTACGACGAATCCCCGGAATATACCGCAGGGTTGATCAAGGGATATGCGCAATCCGGTTTCGTTAATATCGTCGGCGGTTGCTGCGGCACTACCCCTGCGCATATCAAAGCGATTGCGGACGCCGTAGCGAGTGTCCCGCCTCGGGCTGTGCCGGATGTTCCAAAAAAGCTTCGTCTTTCCGGTCTTGAACCGCTCAACATCAGTGATGACTCCCTGTTTGTAAACGTCGGGGAGCGGACCAACGTCACCGGTTCGAAAGCCTTTGCCCGCCTGATACTCGGCAACAACTATGCGGAAGCACTGAGCGTCGGACGCAGCCAGGTCGAGAATGGGGCGCAGATCATCGACATCAACATGGACGAGGCGATGCTCGATTCGCAGAAGGCGATGGTTACTTTCCTGAATCTCGTCGCCGCGGAGCCGGACATCAGCCGTGTGCCGATCATGATCGATTCCAGCAAGTGGTCGGTCATTGAAGCCGGGCTGAAGTGCGTGCAGGGCAAGCCTATCATCAACTCCATCAGCCTCAAGGAAGGTGAGGCCGAATTCATCGAACATGCGAAACTGGCACGGCGTTATGGCGCTGCCGTCATCGTGATGGCGTTCGACGAGACCGGGCAGGCGGACACCCTGGCGCGCAAGGTGGAGATTTGCGCGCGCTGCTACCGCATTCTCGTTGATCAGGTTGGATTTCCCCCTGAGGACATCATCTTTGATCCGAATATCTTTGCAATCGCTACCGGGATCGAAGAACACAATAATTACGGCGTGGATTTCATCGAAGCGACCCGCGCCATCAAGGAAAAGCTGCCGTATGCGAAGGTGAGCGGCGGCGTTTCGAATGTTTCCTTCTCTTTCCGCGGTAATGAACCCGTGCGGGAAGCGATCCACACTGCCTTCCTCTACCATGCCGTTCGTGCCGGAATGACGATGGGCATCGTGAACGCCGGGCAGCTCGGCGTTTATTCCGATATTCCCAAGGACCTGCTGGAACGGGTCGAGGATGTGCTACTCAACCGCGTCCTCCTGAAAGACGGAGAGGCTACCGCCACCGAGCGCCTGGTGGAATTTGCCGAGAGCTTCAAGGGGCAAAGCAAGGAAAGCACCGAAGATCTTGCGTGGCGGAACGGTACGCTGCAGGAGCGGCTGACGCATGCCCTGGTCAGGGGGATTACCACCTATATCGTGGAAGACACCGAGGCAGTCCGGCAGGAAATAGCCGCGCAGGGTGGACGTCCAATCCAGGTGATCGAGGGTCCCCTGATGAACGGCATGAGCGTCGTCGGTGATCTGTTCGGATCAGGCAAGATGTTCCTGCCGCAGGTGGTGAAATCGGCGCGCGTGATGAAACAGGCGGTAGCGCACCTGCTGCCGTTCATCGAGGCGGAAAAGAAGCTGCTCGGCGATTCCAAACCCAAGGGCAAGATCGTCATTGCCACGGTCAAAGGCGATGTGCATGACATTGGCAAAAATATCGTCACCGTGGTGCTTCAGTGCAACAATTATGAAGTGGTGAACATGGGGGTGATGGTCCCCAGTGCGCAGATTCTGGAGACTGCCAGACGCGAAAATGCCGACATGATCGGCCTGTCCGGCCTGATTACGCCCTCCCTGGAAGAAATGGCGCATGTGGCAAAGGAGATGGAGCGGGAAGGCTTTACTATCCCGCTATTGATCGGTGGCGCTACTACCTCGCGGGTGCATACGGCGGTGAAGGTGGCGCCCAAATACAGCGGGGTTACGGTATGGGTGCCGGATGCCAGCCGCGCGGTCGGTGTGTGCAGTAATCTGCTGTCGGAGGATTTACGGACAGACTATATTCAAAAAATCCAGGCCGAGTACGAGAGAGTGCGGGCGCAGCATAAGAACAAGAAAGGACCCGCGCCATTACTGTCGATCGCGGATGCGCGCAAGAATGCGTTCAAGACCGATTGGGAAACATACACTCCACCTTCACCAGGGTTTACCGGTGTCAGGTCCTTGCGAAATTATCCCCTGGAAAAAATCGTGCCCTTCATAGACTGGACGCCGTTCTTTCAGGCATGGGAGCTGTCGGGACGTTTCCCCGCCATCCTGGAGGATGAAGTGGTCGGCGAAGCCGCCAGTAATCTCTACCGCGATGCGCAGGTGATGTTGAAAAAGATCGTGGAGCAGAAATGGCTTACAGCAAATGCCGTATTCGGCCTGTTTTCCGCCAATACGGTCAACAGCGATGATATCGAGATCTATGCCGACAAAGCCCGCAAGCACGTAGCGATGACTTTCCACAACCTGCGCCAGCAGACCATGAAACCGGACGGTAAGCCCAATCTGTGCCTGGCCGATTTCATTGCCCCCAGGGAAAGCGGCATTGCCGACACCATCGGCGCGTTCGCGGTGACCGCGGGAGTGGGCATCGAGGCAAAGTTAAAGGTGTTCGAGGAGGCGCATGACGATTACAGCGCAATTATCCTGAAAGCGCTGGCGGATCGTCTGGCGGAAGCTTTTGCGGAGCACATGCACTGGCGGATACGGCGTGAATTCTGGGGCTTTGTCAAAGATGAAAATCTGAGCAACGAGCAACTGGTCGCGGAAGAATATCAGGGCATTCGTCCCGCGCCGGGCTACCCGGCCTGTCCGGATCACACCGAGAAGGGTCCCTTGTTTGAAATGCTGAAAGCGCCTGAAAATGCGGGCATCATCGTGACTGAATCCTTTGCCATGGTACCCACGGCCGCAGTATCAGGCTTTTATTTTTCCCACCCGGAAGCCAGGTATTTCGCGGTTGGCAAGGTCGGCAAGGATCAGGTGGAGGATTACGCCCGGCGCAAGGGCTGGACACTGGAAGAAACGGAGACGTGGCTGGCGCCTGTTCTGGCGTATGAAAGATAGCTATTAAGATATTTGATCGAAAGATTGCTCACAGGCACGACATGCGGGAGATGTGAGCAGCCACGTGCGTCCGGCGAGAGAAAACGGACTCGTTCTGCCGTTCCTGCCACTCCCTGTCATTCCTTCACGCGGCTGATCTTTGCCACTTCGGGAATACGCCTCAGGCTGCGAATCACCTGTGCCAGATGATGGCGGTTGCGTACCTGTAGGACGAAATTCATGGTGGTATATGTGCCATCGCCCTCCATGGCAACATTATCGATATTGGAATCCGCATCGGCGATGGCCGCTGCCACCCTCGCCAGCGCGCCCCGCTGATTGGCCACCATCAGCTTGATGCCCACTTCGAACTGACGGTCGATGTCCTTGCCCCACGCCACATCCAGCCAGTTGTCCGAACTGCCTTTGTTTTTGGCCACTGTTGGACAGTCATCGGCATGGATCACGAGCCCCTGATCTTTCTTGATAAAGGCTATAACGGGATCCCCGGGGATGGGCCGACAGCACCTGGCAAATTGTACCGCCATGCCCTCGGTACCAAGTATGGTGATGACGTCCGTCGTCCCACTCATCCCGGAAGTGGATTCACCGGGAGAAGCCGCAAGCCGCCGTGCAATCACTGCCGGTAAATGCTTGCCCAGGCCCATGTCAGCCAGCAAATCGGTTCTGGATTTGGCGCCGCTTTCACGTGTCAGTTTTTCCCATTGCGTCTCGCTGATCGTCTGCGGGTCGACCTTGAGCGTGGCGAATGCCTGATTCAGCAGGCGCTCCCCGAGTTTCGCCGATTCATCATATTGCATGGTCTTGAGAAAGCGCCGGATATGCGAGCGCGCCTTACCGGTAACCACGTAATTCAGCCAGGCCGGATTAGGCTTGGCATGGGATGCAGTCACGATTTCCACCCGGTCTCCGCTTCTGAGCACGGTGCGCAATGGCGCATTCTCGCCGTTAATTCTCGCGGCCACGCAACAGTCGCCGATATCCGTATGCACCGCATAGGCGAAATCCACTGCGGTCGACCCCTTGGGCAATGCCAGTATCTCGCCCTGGGGCGTAAAGACATAGACCTCGCCCGGAAACAGGTCCACCTTGATGTGTTCCAGAAATTCCAGCGAATCTGTGGAATCGCTCATGGTTTCGAGCAGGCTCTGCAACCACTGATGGGTTTTCATGTTCAAATCGTTCAGATCTGCGTCCGAACTCTTGTAGAGCCAGTGCGAGGCAACACCCGCCTCCGCAATCCGGTGCATTTCCGGTGTCCGGATCTGGATTTCGATCGGCGTGCCATAAGGTCCCCACAACGTGCTGTGCAGCGACTGATAGCCATTGGCCTTGGGAATGGCGATGTAGTCCTTGAATTTTCCGGGGATGGGGTTGTAGAGGCTGTGCAGTGCGCCCAGTGCGATGTAGCACGAAGCCACGTCTTTCACAATGACGCGAAAGCCGTAGATATCCAGGATTTCCGAAAATGAGAGATGTTTCTCCACCATTTTCTTGTAGATGCTGTAGAGCTGTTTCTCGCGGCCGGTTACTTCCGCATCCAGTCCTGAGGTCTTCAGGCGCTGCTTCATGGTCTCCAGGATTTTCGATACCATCTCGCGGCGGTTTCCGCGCGCTGCCCTGGTGGCGTTGGTCAGGACCCGATAGCGCCTGGGATACAGGTAACGGAAGCTTAATTCCTGTAATTCGTGGTAAATATTGTTGAGCCCCAGCCGGTTGGCAATAGGCGCATAGATTTCCATGGTTTCGCGCGCGATGCGCCGCTTTTTCTCAAGCCGCATGGCCTCCAGCGTGCGCATATTGTGCAGCCGATCGGCCAGCTTGATAAGTATGACACGTACATCCCGCGCCATTGCCAGCAGCATTTTGCGGAAATTCTCCGCCTGCGCATCCGCATGGCTCTGGAATTCGATCTTGTCCAGCTTGGAAACACCGTCCACCAGTTCCGCGACCGACTTGCCAAAGCGATCCCCGATCTCGGCCTTGGAAACGTGTGTATCTTCCATCACGTCGTGCAGCAGCGCAGCCGCCAGCGTCTGGCTGTCGAGGCGCAGTTTGCCCAGAATGCTGGCTACTGCGAGCGGATGAGAGATATAAGGTTCGCCGGATTGGCGGAATTGGCCTGAATGGGCGCTCTGACTGAAGAGATAGGCGCTCTGAAGCTCGGATACATCCTCCCGCGTGAGATAGCTGGAGAGTTCGTGAAAAAGGAAACTCGCCTCGGGCAAAGTAGTGGAAGAACTGGACAGACCTCGCGCCTGCATCATCATTTCCTTTTTCATTCCATTAACATACGTTTCGGGATGGCAGCGGTATCCTCACTTGATGATTGATCGTCAGTTTGCTTCTCACGCAATAAAACCGGCTTCTTACATCGCCGGTGGCGTCCGGGCGCTCTAAAGGGTGCCAGTCGTGAGGATGTCGGTTCCAACCAGGCCTTGCGCAATTTCCCGCAATGCAATCACGGTCGGTTTATCCCGCGACGGTTCCACCATCGGGCTGCCGCCAACCGAAAGCTGTCGCGCCCGAATGGTTGCAACGAGGGTCATATCGAAGCGATTGGGAATTTTTTTCAGACAATCGTCAACAGTGATGCGCGCCATGGTTTCCTTTGCCAGAATATAAGGAAATTACAGTATAGAGTGTCTGGTTGTGGAAAGGCAACCCGCAGGATTTTCAAGCACTTCATTTTGCAAGACACTTTGCGGTAAAGGCGCCTGCCGTTGCTACCGCCGATGATTTATAAAACTCCGGAGAGGATGGGGAGGCAGAGATGTCCGCCTGCTTGTCCGGTTTATAAAACGGACCTGCGGGTGAGTTGCGCCAGCAGGCCGTGGTGACGGACAAGCTGCTTCGCCGTTTTCAGGCGCTCCACCTGTATGATGCATTTCAGGTCCTGCAACGCCCTGTCCAGCTTGTCGTTGATGATGATGTAATTATATTCTCCCGCATGACTCAACTCCTCACGCGCTGCCGCCAGGCGGCGGCTGATTGCGTCAAGGCTGTCCTGGGCTCGATGGCGCAGGCGCATTTCCAGTACTTCGAGCGAGGGCGGCAGAACAAAAACACCTACCGCTGCGGGGAAAACCGCACGCACCTGACGCGCCCCCTGGCTGTCTATCTCCAGCAGGATGTCGCGCCCCGACATCATGGTTTCATTAATCCACTTTTTCGAAGTGCCGTAGAAATTGCCATAGAGTTCCGCGCTTTCCAGGAACTCGTCCTCTTGCAGTTTCTGCTCGAATACTTGACGCGTTACGAAATGATAATCCCGTCCGTCGATTTCTTCGGGGCGGGGCTGCCGCGAAGTATATGAAATGGACAGGCTGAGATCGATATCTGCTTGCAGCAGGGCCTTGACCAGGCTGGTCTTGCCAGCTCCCGACGGCGCGCTGATGATATAGAGAGTACCTGGCGTTGTAGTCATCGGTTCGACCTGCTGAAATCCCTCTTCAGCAAATAGATGTGTGTTACAGCTTTTCTGTTTTTATGGCTGAGCTCGCGTTCTTTCCGGTGGCTTCCCGCCGGTCAAAGAGTCAAGGCCAGAGTGTAACAGCTTCCACAACTCAACGAGTTTCAGGATTTCACCAGCCTCTACTCTTTCTACCCCTTCGACTAGCCCAAAGCCTGGGATCGAGTCCAGCGCACGATATCCTGTGTTGTCATTGCGCCAGCCTGCCGCGCAAGCTCCCGGCCGCCCTTGAACAGGATCAGGGTTGGAATGCTGCGAATGCGGTACTGCGCGCCGAGCGTTTGCTCCACATCGGTATTCACCTTCGCGAGGCGAACATGGGGCTCAAGCAGAGCCGCCGCTTCCTTGAAGGCCGGCGCCATCATTTTGCAGGGTCCGCACCAGGGCGCCCAGAAGTCGACCAGAACCGGGACATCGTTTTTATTAATGTAGCGCGTGAAGGTTGAACTGGTTAAATCCAATGGCTGATGGGCGAATATCGGCTGGTGGCATTGTCCGCAATTGGGCTGCTCGCCCAGGCGCGCAGCGGGAACACGGTTAATCGAGTGACAATGAGGGCAGACGAGATGCAGGGAATCACTCATGAGAATTTACACATTATCATCCAATAATTCCAATAATAACCGGTAAATCGGCAACTCCTGTTTTCGATTCAGGACGATGGCTATTTGTGGCGGGGATTCAATGCGAATTCTAACTCCGCATCTTCTTTTGCTCCTCGCGCCTCGCATACCACATAGCTTAATGCATCATCCTGGCCAGCATCTTTCAATAAAAGATAGATACGTTCCAGTCCGAACTCCAGTGCCAGATAATAGGGTGTTCCGGTCTAACATACCGCTCCCGTAGTCGTCGTTTGTCGATCACCACCGCAACCGATTGAAAGATGGAAGCATCGATAATATCAGTTAAATTGTTCAAAAATGCTTCACGGGGCGCCTTGGATAGATTTGAAAATGGGCCTTTTTTGCGTCGGATATCCGCCTCATGCAAAACCATCATATCGTGGCCAAAGATGGCAAATTTTAAGCTTGCGTATCGTTGGAGTCACTACTTCTGCATAGATGTCTTTACTCGATTGCACCTGAACCTGAACTATACGGATTTAAGCCGCATGGATACTGGCTGTAATCTACTCAATCTTTGCTATGGGTACACACATGGGTACACGCGCGATTCAAAATTTGTGCCCGTCATCCTATCCATAGTCTAGCTACATATCAAGAATTGCAGACGTCTGTACTTTACCCTCGACAAACAAAAACCCCAGCCTTTCGAGCTGGGGTTTTTCTTGTAACCTCAATGACAACACGTTACCTAGCACTGATATCGATCTCTTATATTGTCATTGTAGTACGTCCCTTTGGAACCAGATCTCATCAAACCTTCGTGGATATGTTGAGGTACGCGACAGAAATCGTATGTGTTACCTTGGGTAAAAGTTATCTTCATTCGACGACTTACTGGGTCATAGCCCACAGCGCGCATAGCAGAAGAATTTACAGCAATCATTTCCATATTACCGCCCTAGGAATTATTGGATAAATACACTCAAAATGCCGAAAGCAATTTTGTCAACCATGCATTTTAAACTCACTCTATCCTATAATATGGTAGAGCTTGAGGTCAAGATTGCAGACGTCTGCACTTTCCCCGGGAAAACAAAACCCTCAGCCTTTCGAGCTGAGGGTTTCATGGATTATCTGCCGCGCTGCTTTTTGGAGAAAGCCGCCGCTGACTGTCGGGGTTATCGCACTATCCGACTAATCGGGCACATTCAAGGCTGGGCCTGCCTACTCTTCGTTTAAGCTCTGACTCCCGTTACCAATGCCAATGTCTTCGGATAGGTTGCTGCCACAGCCAGCCTGGTATGGCAGGCAAATCCGATCTCACCCGTTCCAGCATGCAGTTCGCGCAGTATCTGTATCGATATGCCTTCCCGCATGAAGTAGATCACGCTGGAGAAGTCTCCGAGGTAAATCTCCGAGCAATCGTTGGAGGTGCCCACCGTCAGATTATTCGGGATCTGGCTCGTTGCAATGAACCTGGTATTGTCCAGGACAGGCGGCTGCCGGCGTGGTTGATTGGTGGTATCGAGAAGACCTGCCAGGGTAGTCAGTGACCGTGGGCTCATTATCGCCGCTGTCGGCATAGGGCCATCCGCTGTCAGGATAGCTTGAATGGCGGCAATGAAATTGGTATATGCCGTAGTAGCAAGGGAAGCGCCATTAGCACCGTTGGTTACAGTCTGGATACCTGCAGTATTTAAGATTCCACTGATCTCTGGTGCCGTGCCACTACCCCGTAAGCCTGCCCGATCGATCTCCTTGGCGAATGCCTGGGCAATCGCGACAGTGAGTGCAAATTCGAGGTTATCGCAATCCATCAGCAATTCCCGGCTTACCTTAAATTGGAAACTCAAGGATCGAGGTGTAATGTCAATTCCGCGAAAGGTGGGTTCGCTGGTGGCAAGAATGCCAGCTTCCAGGCGCCACGATGGCGTGGGTATGGTATCGATTGCTGCTATCCGGTAATTCTTCGCCCCGTCTTCCAGCTTGGCCAAACCGGCGCCGGCCGTGAATAACGCGCTTGCTGGAACCATTGCCTGGAGCAACTCGTGCATGATGCGTGAGGGAAGGGTATAACCGCCGGCACTGTCTGTGCCGATCTGGAGCGAATTGCGTACCATATCGGAGACACGCATACCCGCCACGCCGCGCAGGAACTCTCCCAGGCTTGCCTTGGGGAGATTGGAATTCGGCTCAGCCTCGGGAAATGCATCTTTCAGTTCTGATCCAAATTTACCCTCTCTGGCATGAGCCACCGGAACCTTCTTGCCGGTTTCCGCATTGCGCCACTCTACCCCATCGGCACGGCGGTCTCCGCCCCCGAATCCATTCGCGATTTCCTCCAGCGCCAGATGGTGACCATGCATCTGATTGGTGATGTTCCCTGCCTTAAGCATCAGATCGTCGTATTCCTTTTGTTGCTCGGCTCCCCAGGCATTGGAGGGAGTGTTCCTCACTAAACTTTCAAGCCTTTTGCCCAGTGTGTCACGCTCTTCGCGCAATTGCTGTATCCCTTTCATTTTTAAGTGTTCTCCTGATTGGTTAGGAGCCTCAATTTTCTTCCTGAGGCTCCGAGCGCAGCAATTGCAAGATAGGTATAAAGCGGGATCAGTTTGTATCAGCAGGGAGAATCATGCTCTTTTGGAGCGCCTCTACTTCCTTCTTCCTGAACCAGGCGCGAACATCCCGAACGCGAACCATATGAATACCTGGTGATAGCTCGATGAAACGCGGAAAGGTAGGATCATTTTTGATGATGCGCCGCAGGGTGTGGCGACTGATCCCCAGCATGCCCGCCACGGCTTTCATCCTCAGCAACTTGTCATCTTCCTCTTCGATCATTGCAGCGGTCCCTTCGTCGGCAGGCCTGCAACCAGCACAGCCTTGCCAGCCTCAAGGCTTGCAAGATTGCTGTTGATCATTGCCGTGAGTGTGGCCACGCCCAACTGGTGGAATACCAGGCCGTCTGTGCTATATGCGAGGTGCTCAATCGCCTGCAGGATCTGTTCCTTGTGCTTCTCCTGGTGCAACAGGAAATGCTGCACCAGGACGTCAATTGCATTTTTTGTTTCAGTGGTCATTTTTTCTCCATCATCAAAGTTAAGTGCAGACGTCTGCACCACCTGGGGAGTACCCCCCCTCGAAACTCCCGCACACAAAAATCTGGTTAAGCGCACGGTCTAGAAAGAAAGAACTTTTCACTTTTGACCCACCCCCTCTCCCGCGCTGGTCATAAAAAAGCTACCTTATCTTCCAATTTTTAACCCTTTTCACCTTAGGAACTCTTTTCACTTTGGCTTTGGGAACCATCTTCACCTTGGGAACCATCTTCACTTTGGGAATCCTCACCATTTATTCCTGCTCCTTTTCTCCATGATTACCTGATTCTTTCCACTCATGTGTCATCGAACCCCCCCTACCTAATTTCGATTTTTTGCACGCAACATGGAGCACACGGTCTAGAAAGAAAGAACTTTTCACTTCTAATCCACCCCCATACCACGCACTAAGCAGGAAAAAAGGGTTAAAAGGGTTCAAACTCACCTGTTCTGGCTGAATTGCTGCTTTCAACCCTTTAAACCCTTTATTCCTGTGTATCACGTATTCTTGCGATAAGTTATTGAGATAAATAAATATATTAATAAAACCTTCTAAAGAGATAAGGAAATAAGGGCTGAAAGTCATATCGCACCTAATGCCAACGGATTGACCCGGTAGATCAAAGCCGGTCTGCCGCCGGTTCCTTTAATCTTGTACGGTCCGGCAATGAGCGCGCGGCCTTTGAGCAAGTCAAGCGCGGCTATCAGCCTGTCCACTTTCGCGAAACGATTGTGAAAGGCTCGGTGAATATCACTGCGATTGAAATCAGGCTTGCCTTGGCGTTCTATCCAACGCCATAGCACTTTGGCATCCTCCATGCCAGGATCAGCCCCAACCATGTCAAACACCGCAACCGAATGGGGGATCAGGCGGGCACATAACACGAGGGCTCGGCGCATCGTTTGGAGAGATATTTCCTTACCATTCCGCGTTCCATGCTCGGCCACATGCAGGAGTCCTGCCAATCGCAACGCACCGCCCGGCAACTTGGCGCACCAGTCCCGCATCGATTCCAACCTGCCGCCCTCGGCCTGGCTGTCCTCAATGTCTTGCGCAAACGCTACCCATTCCTCTTGCGCATCGCTGGCCAGCGTTAGGCCGTGCTCGCTTTCCTCGCCCAGGTCGTTGATGGTAGGCTGGATATCCAGTAATCCCAGGACAGCTGCGCGGTAGCGGTTCGTCACCTCGACAGAAATCGAAACCCGCTTACCCATATTGCGCTTGCCGACATTACTTGCAGGAAAGCCCCAGAAGAACCGGGCAAACAGCCCACTTGACCGGAACTTGCGTTTGGCCGTGGGTTGCATATCCTGGATTAATTGCGGCTGGATACCGATGCCAAACGTCAGCGCTGGGCGGTCAATGATGGCCGTGCGGCTGCCACGATCAACCCGCACGGTAGTGCCTGAATATCCTTGCAGGAATACATCCACATACGCTTCCCCGCCCGTGTAGATTCCTGCCATGACGCTGAATATTCCTCCTTCGTCAGTCATGACAGCCATCCTGCCGTTGTATTCCATCAATAACTGCTGAAGGCGTTCGGTGGTCGTGTCGCCGGTAAAAAAGCGTGGGACAAGCTTTGGCTCTGGAGTCTGTTCCCGGAGTTGAGCTATTTCCTTCACCAGCTCCCCACGCCGTACCGGGCTATCCTCTTTGGCCGCATCCCCTTGCAGCTTCTCTATGCGTCTCTGGTTGATAGCGCGTAGGGTATCGGCCTCGGTGATTTCGCTTGCCATTTCTTCCTTGCGCTTCGCTTCTGCTAGCAGCACAGGCGCAAGCAGTCTTTGTATGACGGCGCTCTTGCGTTCTCCCGAATCGGCCAGCATTGCTACCCATATGCAAACCGGCTCGGTGTAATCATCCCCATAGGGCGAGACCACAAACTTCCGCTGCAACGCCAGGGATAGCACCGAGAGCATGAAGAGTGTCGGCATGGTAGGAGATACCTGGAGGCCTTCCGCAAGCTCGGCGGCATACTCGCCAAAAACCCCAGGTAACAAATCCGGGGTTATCTCGGGCGTTTCATTCCTGCCGAACAGCACAGGCTGCTCCCACTGTTCAGTAGTATCACCAGGCCTTACAGGCTCATTACCCTCCCGTATACCTTGCAGCCTCGGATTCATGGCAATAACCTTATCCACCGCCGCCTGACCGCGCTCAACGCTTTGGGTATCGTCACGGATTGCCATTGCATACCTCCACAGCAGCTTGAAGGCGTGAGGCAGCTATCAGCATCCGCTTTCTGTCTTCCTCGGATAGCTCCACACCTCTGGCTACATTCAATGCCGCTATCGATACCAGGAGGGCTTCGAATGCCAGGCAGCGCAAAATGTCGCTTGCATAAAATGGTTTCCGCTCTTTCTGACTGCTGTAGCCTCCCAGACGGTCTGGAAACAAATCTTCGAGGGAGAGTCCTATAACCGCGAGAACGCTGGAGGTTTCACACCCCGCGAAGTCATGCAGGAGCACACGGCCATCATCCAGTTCTCTAATCGCAAGAGAGGGCCGCTTATCCCGGTGAGCTGGGCAGCGTGCTATCCAGCGGCCTTTCCCGGTTTGTTTCACTCCGTCGAGGCGGTTCAAAAGGGTAGATGCGCTCATGATGAATGGCAGGTGGTAGCACCTGGAGCTTGATGGGTTATACGGGTGGTGGCTTTCTGCTTACGCCTCAAAGGTTTCTCTGTAGCGCCTTGCTTCTCGCTTAAATCTGGCAACTCCCTGTGTCCCAACAGGCCCATCTCGCCCAGCGATACAGCATTAAGCCCCGCAACAATGAAATGATCGAGAACCTTGACGTCTACCAGTCTCAAGGTATCCATCAGTGCGGAGGTCAAAACCAAGTCCGCCTCGCTTGGATTAACACGTCCGGAAGGATGGTTATGAGCAAAGATTACGGCAGCAGCGTTGTAATGCAGGCTTCGCTTTACGACTTCGCGCGGATAAACGCTGGTGATGGTTAGACTGCCATAGAACAAGGTCTCGGCTTCGATAAGACAGTTTTGCGTGTCCAGGAATAGACAGACAAACACTTCCCGTTCCAACTCAGCCAACAGCAGGCGCAAATAGTCCCGGACGTGTTGCGGAGAAGTCATTCCCTGCCCTGGCACTCTCAGGCGGTTTTCTACTAGCTTTAACGCTCGATAGATCAGTCTATCTTCGCGTGCGGTTACAGCGGAAACGGTCGGCGCAGACGCGCCTTGAGGGTAGGCACTCATGGTAAGACTCCTTGGTAAGCGGTTTAACCGCGCCCTCACTTCCAAATGAGGGTGGGCGGCAACAGGCAGGTTGGAAGACCGGACCAAGGACCGGCGTCCCTCTCGGGACCCCACCTGCGCCGACCGTAAACGAGTGAGCAGGAATGACGCGCATAAAAAATGCCGCATAAGGCGGCAGCGCGCCTTGGTATTCGGGCTTCCAAACCCGACCGCTGGAACCCCAGCGGCAGGGAAAGCATAATCCCGGCCTGATGCGAATGTCAAGGGCTGGGGAGAGCTATTTATCATCATTCCTAGCCCTGCAACTTCCGAATGCCATCGAGTCAAAGCGGTTCATTGCCTCTGCCAGCTCTTTCGGATTGCAATTTGGATGAATGTTCATCCAGTTTTCCTTGAGGCTGCAAATGAGCATTTCACTGCCGGCAATCGCAAGGGTAGTGAGGCTTTGCTCAATTTCCCGAAGAATCTCCAGCTCGGCTTCCTTCATGATGCGCCGCTCTTCAGCCCTCTCATCCAGGTGCGCAAGCTTGGCTATCGCAATGACAAGGTCAGTATGCTTTCTGATTATTTCCTCTGGCGATTCCCGTAGGCCAAGCTCGCCAGCTATGACCTGTGCTGCCTCCCAAAGTTGATTGCTGGCATACTCAAGACCATCAGCCCGCAGCTTGTTGTAATCGATCTCAGGGCCGCTCATTGTGCTTCTCCCTGTAACGAAGCAAGCGCTTTTCTGAGCTTGCCAACGTTCCAGAATGTCATCCTGCCGAGCCTGATAGGCTGAGGAAGGCCTCCATCTTTTACACGACGCCAGACGGTCGCGGGCGAGCAATCCAGCAGGCCGCAAAGGACCGGCTCCTTGACGTTGGCAGAATCGGGGAGTGAATCGAAATGCTTGAGGGCATCAGGAATAACGTCTTCCTGCTTTACCCTTTTGCTCTGTTGAGACATGGTAAGTTTCTCCTTGATATGTTCTGAATGAACAAGGAGAAATCTACCGGCTTGGAATAGAGCTTTGTCCGATCGGTTTGATTTAAAGCCGATTCGGTTTTGATACGAGGATTTACGCGCCTTCGAAGGGAATTCTTGCTGCTGCTTCTCTCAAGTATGCGAGCACCGTTTCCTCACTGATTTTAATGCCAACTATCTCAAGATCACGCTTGATCATCCCAGGTACGGCACTCTTCTTTGCTGCGGGATCGTACTTATACTTTTTTACTGCTATCCCAAGCACCATCTTTAACAAGCTCGTTCTCGCACTGTCTGGAAGATTATCTTGCTGGCTTATATCGTTTACTGTAAATATTGACAAAAGCTTGCGTTCTTCCTCCGGAATGCATTCCCCATAGCTTTTTATCAAAGGGGGTAAATCAGCTTCCAGAACGGCGAGTCTTTTTTCTATCGATTCCTTCTGCTCCTCCTCTTCGGTATGTTTAAGTTTCCACGCAACACTCCCACATAATCCTAACTTCCACAGCACACCCGCTGCCCTGCGCTGCCTGGTCGTCATCTTTACGTGCTCGGGTTCTGAGGCCAGCTTCAATTTCTTGCCAAGTTTGTAGTCAATCTCGCTATAGATAACTTTATTGGGGCCGTGCCGCGGTAAGTAGGGGTAGGAATTCGGCGGTATAAAATCTGCCAGATCTCGCAGCACCATTTCTCGCACTTCCAGCAACTCCCAACTGTTCTTATCCCAGCTGCTCATTTCTCACTTCCTTCCAAGTGCATACCTTCAAATTGGATGCCACCCCAGGCGGTGAAGGTTTCCGCTTTTCTCCTGGCCGGGATAGAGGTGGCTTAACAGTTTATTGTTTTGTTGCTACGGTTCGCCTGATCGGAATCACCTTATCGACCTCGCCCCGCTCGAGCTGGAGCAACAGTCCCGCCCAGGCCTCCAGCGCCGCCTTGCGTTCTTCAAAGTAGTCATGCCGGTTATAAATGCCCTCGATCCCCTTGATCTTGTGATTCAGGCAGCGCTCGGCTATGTGAGGCGCTACGCCCAGGGCTTCAAGGTGGGTACGGGCAGTACGTCGTAGATCGTGGATAGTGAAGGGTTCGAGGCCGTGCTTGATCTTCGCCAGAGCTACGCTCAGCGTGCTTTCCGCAATATGCGGAATCATCCGGTCCTGCATCTTTCGCGCTGGCAGCACCCACTTGCTAACACCTGCCAGGCGCTGTAATTCGCGTAGCCACTCTACCGCAATGGGTGGCAATGGTATGTCAATGGCTGATTCGGTTTTCGTGCGTTCGGCAGGCAGATACCAGATAGCTTTATCCAGGTCGAACTCAGACCACTTGGCGCCGATCAGCTCACCCTTTCGCACCGCAAGCAGTAATAGCAGTTTGATGCTCAGGCCGTTCTCCACACTGAAACCAGGTGCTTGCCGCATTGCTTCAAAGAGCGTGACCAGCTCCTCGCTGATCAACCAGCGCGTCCGGCTTTTCTCCTTGCCGCCAGCGTCACCTGGATCAAATGCAGCCGCGGGATTGTATTCGATGATGTGGCGCTTGATAGCATAGTTGAACATGCGCTTAAGCCAGCGCAGTGTATCGTTCGCTATGGAAGGCGCACCCCGTTTCATTACAGCCTTGAGCACATCATCAATATGCCTGGGCTTTACATCCTCAACCTTCAAGCTGCCAATCGCGGGCTTGATGTCTTTCTCGATCCTAGATCGCACGATGTTTGGGTGCTTCCATCGCCCTGCAATCATCCTTTCAAAATATTCGTCGGCCAGCTGCGCCACGGTGTACGCATTCTTCTCCGCTTCTATCCTGGCAATGGCTTCGCCCTTGCGCTGCTGTTTTTCTCCGGCCACGTCGTAGCCCAAAGCAACGCGAGCGGACAGCTTCTTGGCTTCATCCCTGGCATCAGCCAGGGATAGCGTACCGTAACTGCCAATATTCATAACGCGGCGCTTGCCGCAAAAACGGTATCTGAAACGCCAGATAGGAATGGCATAACCTTCACGAAAACTCAGATATAGGCCACCACCTACAGCACGGCCTTCAAACCGTTCGCCCGCCTTGATCCAGTTCCGGATCTCCATGTCTGTTAGCTTAGCCATCTCTACTCACTGTTCAGGATTTAAGTTTTTTTAGGGGTACCCGCTTTATCACGTAAACCCGCGTGTATTGGGCTTCTCGCTGGGTACACGTAAAAACTTGATAATTTCAGCGTATGTACCCTTATATGTACCCGGAAATATTGCGCTTTCCGGAAATGAATTGCAATGAACTGAAATGAAAAAAGCCGCATGAATAGCGGCTTTGAGGAAGTTATGAGGAAAATTTGAGACTGCCTGAGTCTCTGTGAAATATCACTCAATGTTTTGCACCTGCTCCCGCATCTGCTCGATCAATACCTTGAGTTCCACCGAGATTTTCGACACTTCCGCATCCACGGACTTCGCGCCAATGGTATTGGCCTCTCGGTTGAGTTCCTGCATCAGGAAATCCAGCCGCTTCCCGATCGCCCCGCCTTTCTCCAGAACGCGCTCTACCTCATCGAAGTGCGCCTGAAGGCGCGACAGTTCCTCATCCACATCGATCTTGCTGGCAAACAATGTCAGTTCCTGGCGGATGCGCTCGTCATCGCAATTTATTATGGCCTCACACAGTCTCGCTTTGAGTTTTTCCTGAAATGTCGCCAGTAAAGCAGGAATGCGTGGACTGACTTCGGATGCGAGTCGGCGCATATTGCCGAGGCGTTCCAGCAATATGGCTTTAAGTTTTGCCCCTTCACGGCTACGGGCAGCGGCCAGTTCGGCCAGTGCCGCACGCAGCAACTCCATGCATGGCTCGAAAAGGTTCTCGGCGGAGGAGGGTTCCGTTCCAAATATTCCGGGCCAACGAAGGACATCCGCCACTGCCAGACCTCGAGCCTCGGGCAGTACTGCTCTGACGGTACGGTCCAGTTCCAGCAATTTTTGCAACAAATCCATATTAATATGCTGCAAATCTTCCGCAGGTGTAATCCGGGAGAAACTGACGCGGCACTCGATTTTTCCGCGCTTGAGGCGGGCAGTCAGAAATTCGCGCATTGCGGCTTCCAGCATGCGGAATTCGTCGGGAAGGCGAAACTGGATATCGAGATAACGGCTGTTGACCGAGCGAAGCTCGAGATTCAGCGATCCTGGTGGAAGCTCCTTCGCGACCGCTGCATAGCCGGTCATGCTGCAGATCTTGGCTAATTCGTCCAATCGATCATCCACTCGAAGGTCCTTGATGCGTTAAAATTGCGGGCTTACGGCATTATCGCATATCGTTGCTGCCTCCAAAGGAAACGAGTCGGTATTTCCGTGCAATCGGAAGGCGGCATGCGCGTTCGACTTATCCGGTGATGTGTCACTATCAGAAGTATCGTTACTTAACCAATAGTCAAAGATATAGTACAACTTATGCGTCCCAGTAAACGTCGCCCGGATCAACTTCGCCCCATTGAAATTACCCGGCACTACACTCGGCACGCGGAAGGTTCAGTGCTGATCGAATGTGGCGATACCCGGATAATCTGTACTGCGAGCGTGGATGAAAAAGTGCCTCTTTTTCTAAGGGGCAAGGGACAGGGTTGGCTGACAGCAGAATACGGCATGTTGCCGCGTTCCACCAATGAGCGCATGCAGCGGGAAGCCGCCAAAGGCAAGCAGTCCGGCAGGACGATGGAAATTCAGCGGCTGATCGGGCGTGCCCTGCGTTCGGTAATGGATTTGACAAAACTGGGGGAGCGCACCATTCAGGTGGATTGCGACGTGATCCAGGCTGATGGCGGCACTCGCACGGCGAGTATCACGGGCGCATTTGTAGCAGTGCATGATGCGGTAGGAAAACTTTTGCACCAGCAGGCGCTGGAAGCCACGCCGATCACCGGTCATGTTGCAGCGGTTTCAGTAGGCGTCTACGAGGGCCTGCCGGTGCTGGACCTCGATTATCTGGAAGATTCACGCTGTGATACGGATATGAACATCGTCATGACGGATGACTTTGGCTTGGTGGAGATCCAAGGAACGGCCGAAGGCATGCCGTTCAGCCGGAATGATCTGGATATGATGCTGGATCTGGCGCAGCAGGGAATACAGGAACTGATCGCGGCTCAGAAAAAAGCATTGAACAGATAAACAGATATGCAAAGACTGGTCATTGCCAGCAATAATTCCGGCAAGCTGCGAGAAATTCGCCACTTGCTGGAACCTCTGGGAATCGAGGTACTGCCCCAGTCGGCATTCGATTTTCCCGAGGCTGAAGAACCTTATTGCACTTTCGTTGAAAACGCGCTCGCCAAGGCACGGCACGCCAGCAAAAATACCGGGTTGCCGGCACTCGCAGATGATTCCGGCATTTGCCTCAATATCCTTGACGGCAAGCCCGGTATCCTATCCGCCCGTTACGCAGGGGAGCCGAAATCGGATGAACGCAACAATCAGAAGCTGGTGGAAGTGCTGCGAAACCAGGATGACCGCCGGGCCTACTATTACTGCGTTATGGTGCTGCTGCGGCATCCCGACGATCCTCAACCCATTATTGCAGACGGAAGCTGGCATGGGGAAATCCTGCTGAATCCCCGCGGTAGCGGCGGCTTCGGCTACGATCCCTATTTTTTTCTGGCAGACCTCGACAAAACAGCTGCGGAACTGCCGATGGAGCAGAAGAACCGGATCAGCCACCGCGGAAAAGCGCTCGCGCAACTCGTCGAGAGGATCAGGCAGGAGCAGTCCTGATTTGACCGCTTGTCCGTTTGCCGCCTCGGTTCAACCGCTACAAAAACAGAAGGCAAAGACAATTTCAACCATTGCTGAAACAATGGCTCCTTTTGCTTGCTTCTTCGATTCATCATGACAGCAATTATTTCTCCCGCGGCGATTCTCGGTTCCCAGGCCCTCCAGCTGAAGTCTCTGCCCCCGCTGAGCCTTTACGTCCACATTCCCTGGTGCATGAAAAAGTGCCCCTATTGCGATTTCAACTCCTACGAAGTTCGCGACCGGAGTGGCGGTATGCCGGAGGCCGGGTATGTGGCCGCCCTTATCCGCGACCTGGAAGCTTCACTGCCCCAGATATGGGGGCGCAAGGTCATCAGTGTTTTTTTTGGCGGTGGAACGCCGAGCCTGTTCAGTCCCCGTTCCATAGATGCGATTCTCGCCGCCGTCAGGGCTTTGCTGCCGCTGGAGCATCTGGCTGAAATAACGCTGGAGGCCAATCCCGGAACATTCGAGGCACAAAAATTTGCGGATTTCCGGGCCGCTGGTATCAATCGCCTCTCCATCGGCATTCAGAGTTTCAACGCCAGACACCTTACCTCACTCGGCCGCATACACGACGACAAGAATGCCCGTCGCGCAATCGAAATCGCGCAGAAGAACTTCGACAACGTGAATCTCGACCTGATGTATGGACTGCCAAACCAGACGCTGGAAGAAGCTCGGGACGATATCGAGGCAGCCGTGGCTTATGGCGTACAGCATATTTCCGCTTATCATCTGACGCTGGAACCCAATACATTGTTTCATCGTTACCCGCCCCCCTTGCCCGGTGATGAGCTGACGGCGGACATGCAGGCAATGATCGAACAGACGCTTGAGCGGGAAGGTTATGCACATTATGAAACATCGGCCTTTGCCCGGCCTGGACGCGAATCCCGCCATAACATGAACTACTGGCTGTTCGGAGATTATCTGGGGATCGGCGCCGGCGCGCACAGCAAAATAAGTTTTCGCGACAGGATGGTGCGCCAGATGCGCTACAGGCAGCCGAAGGAGTACTTGGCCAGATCGGCGCCCGAAACGGCATCTGAATCCCCTGTCATGGAGCAGCACGAAATAGGGCGGAACGATCGCGCGTTTGAGTTCATGATGAACGCACTACGCCTGACCGATGGGTTTGCCCCGCAAATGTTCACTGAACGTACAGGACTGGCTCTCACCCGCATCCAGCGCCAGCTCGACGAGGCGGAAAGGCGCCAGTTGATAACGCGGGATTTTCAGCGGATCGCGCCTACTCTGGCCGGCAGGCGATTCTTGAACGATTTGCTGCAGATTTTCCTTCCCGAGCAAAGCCGGGTATAAGCATCATAAGCATCTTCAGGCCGCCTGTTTCCGGAATATCACATCCCGGACCCCGTGCCCGAGCCGCAAGCCCCGCTGCTCGAATTTGGTCATTGGACGATATTCAGGACGCGGCGCATATCCGGCCGCGGCATTGGTCAAACGCGGTTCGCCGCTCAATACCTTCAGTATCTGCTCTGCATAATCCTCCCAGTCGGTCGCAACGTGGATATAGCCGCCGGGCTTCAGGCGGCTGCAGAGCAGGTTGACGAATTCCGCCTGTATCAGCCGGCGCTTGTGGTGGCGCGCCTTGGGCCACGGGTCGGGAAAGAAAATGTGCACTCCATCGAAGCACTCAGGGGGCAAAGCGTGTTGCAGAACCTCGACCACGTCGTGCTGGATAATGCGTATGTTCGTAAGCCCCAGTTCTTCCACCTGCTTGAGCAGGCTGCCTACGCCGGGCGTGTGGACTTCAACGGCTAAATAATCATTCTGCGGGTGCGCCTGCGCGATCAGCGCTGTGGTTTCGCCCATGCCGAAGCCGATCTCCAGGAATTTGGGCGCACTTCTGCCGAAGACAGGGCCCAGCTCAAGCAGTTTCCCGGAATAAGGAATGCCGTATTTCGGCATCAATGTTTCATGGGCGCGTCGCTGCGCGTTTGAAAGGCGTCCCTGGCGAAGAACGAAGCTGCGGACGGGACGATGAGGAGTATGTTCAACCATTGGTCTGCCTGGGAAGGACAGGTGGGGAGTGAGAAATCCTTTCCGGCCCTTATTTCCCTGACATGTTGCCGATAACCCCCTCCACTGGAGAACTGGGACTTGCACTGTACAGCTTTTTCGGCATCCGGCCGGCGAGATACGCTTCACGTCCCGCTTCAACCGCTTTTTTCATCGCTGACGCCATCAGCACCGGATTTTGCGCGGCAGCAATGGCCGTGTTCATGAGCACGCCGTCGCAGCCCAGTTCCATTGCAATCGCCGCATCCGACGCCGTGCCCACACCGGCATCCACAATGACCGGGACTTTGGCGTTTTCGATGATAATCTGCAGGTTCCATGGATTGAGAATACCCATGCCGGAACCGATCAGGGATGCCAGTGGCATGATCGCGATGCAGCCGATCTCTTCCAGCTGCCTGGCGGCAATAGGGTCGTCCGAGGTATAGACCATGACCTGGAAGTCCTCCTTGATCAGAATCTCGGCCGCCTTGAGGGTTTCAACGATGTTGGGATAGAGTGTTTTCGGATCGCCCAGGACCTCCAGCTTCACCAGGGTATGACCGTCCAGCAATTCGCGCGCAAGCCGCAAGGTTCTTACTGCATCCTCCACCGTATAGCATCCGGCTGTATTGGGCAGCAGCGTATATTGCGATGGCGGCAGCACATCCAGCAGGCTGGGTTCTTCCGGGTTCTGGCCGAGATTGGTCCTGCGGATCGCCACGGTAATGATTTCTGCGCCACTGGCGTCCACGGCGGTGCGGGTCTCGTCAAAATCCCTATATTTTCCGGTCCCCACCAGGAGGCGTGAGGAATAAGCTTTACCTGCGATGACAAGCTTGTCCATGTGCTTATCCTCCACCTACGGCCACGACAATTTCAAGCTTGTCGCCACTGGCAAGCATCGGCTGGTCGAATTGGCTGCGCGGTACGATTTCACCGTTGCGCTCGACCGCGATCCGCTTGCCCTGCAACCCCATGTGCTCCAGTAATTGCCTGATGTTGAGTCTTGGGTCATTCGTTGTCCCCGAATCCGGGGAGGGAACAACCTGGGGTTCACCATTGACTATAAGTTGTATCATTTTCCAAAGAGTCGCTTGGCAGAAATGCCGCCTCAGCTTTTAACAATATGCGTATTTTATAATTTGAATTATACGGCGCAGCCACCTCCTAGTCGACTCCGGTGAAACCCGATGTTCATCCGGTGCGCGAGAACATCGCCGATTCCCATTGCGGGATACGCGCTCAGCGATCAATCGCTTTTATACGCAATGCGTCGACAACCAGCGAGAAGGCAGGGGAGGGCTGCCGTCGGCTGGGGTAATACAGGTGGTATCCAGAAAATGGCTCGCACCAGTCGTCTAGCACACGTATCAGGCGACCTTCCTCGATGTGGGGTGCGAACTCTTCCTCGGGCAGAAATGCAATACCCAGCCCCGCCAATGCAGCATCCACCATGTTGGGGGAGGTGTTGAAAATAAGCTGCCCATCCACGCGCACATTCAATTGCTGGTCCCGTCGCTGAAAATCCCAGACATAGAGTCCACCCGCGGTCTGCATACGCTGGTTGATACAGTTGTGGTTCAGCAGGTCCCTCGGCTTTTTGGGGATGGGATGGGCGACAAAGTAGGCGGGTGAGGCTGCGACAGCCATGCGTAATTGCGCCCCAATGGATACGGCAATCATGTCCTTCTCGATGGTGTCTCCCAGACGCACACCCGCATCGAAGCGATCTGCCACGATGTCGCGGAAGCCGTAGTTCACATCGAACTCCACCCTGATGTCGGGATACGCGTGCAGCAAGGGCGCCAACCTGGGCAGTAATACGGTCCGCAGGACGTGATCGCCGCAGGTGATGCGCACTGTGCCAGCAGGCTTGTCGCGCAGTTCCGTCAACACATCTAGTTCGGCTTCGATCTCGTCGAAGCGATGGCCAATGGCTTGCAAAAGACGCTCACCAGCCGCTGTGGGCGAAACGCTTCGCGTCGTGCGCATCAGTAATCGAATCTGAAGACGTGTCTCCAGGCCGCTTATTGCCTGACTCAACGCCGATTGGGTCACGCCAAGCAGTGCGGCGGCTCGCGTGAAGCTGCCTTCACGCGCCACCGTCACGAAGGACAGGAGATCGTTGAGATTGCGTCTGACCATGGTTCAGTTTCCCACGGAAGATTGATTAGTGCAACTTATATCCTCTTTAAGGGTTTATTAGCTAGTCAAGCTCGTTTTGGTTTGCGAACATTGAGGCCAAATCGACCAGCAGGGCCATCCACTCCGATACGAATAACATCCAGTTCCCGCACGGCTGCCGTTGGTCGAAGCGACGGGGCTGCATCACTGGCTCGAAGCGCGACAGACAATTGAAGCAGCAGTGCTGCTGCTGTAAGAAGAAAGCAGTCACCACCAAGCCAAATCAACTCATCCACAGAGAGGACCAGAACATGACCATCAATCAAACTCAACGTTTCGCAGGGAAAGTGGCATTTGTCACCGGTGCTACAAGTGGGATAGGACGGGCAACCGCGCTTGCCTTCGCGCGAGAAGGTGCGAGCGTCCTCGTGGCAGACATAGCTGAAAAGGGCGCACAGGAAACAGTACGTCTGATCGAGGAACATGGAAGTCGGGCCCTCGCCGTTACGTGCGATGTGAGGCGGAACGAGGATGTACAAAGGGCGCTGAACGCAGCCATCGAAACCTTCGGACGATTGGACTTCGCGTTCAACAATGCCGGTATCGAATACACCATCAAGCCTGCGGCGGACATCATGGAGGAGGAATGGAACCGAATCATCGACATCGACCTGCGTGGTGTGTTTCTCTGCATGAAGCATGAAATTCCGTTGATGATCGAGCAAGGAGGTGGGGTAATCGTCAACACCTCCTCGGGCGCTGGGATTAGAGGTTTCAAAGGAGGCGCGGCCTACGTCGCCGCGAAGCACGGCGTGGTGGGTTTGACCAAGTCGGCGGCTCTCGACTATGCGCAGTCGAATATCCGTATCAACGCCGTGTGCCCGGGGATCATCGACACCCCGATGATGGATCGCTTCAGCGGTGGAACTGCTGAGGGACGGCAGACGGTGATCGCGCAAGAACCGGTCGGAAGAATGGGAAGACCCGAGGAAATTGCCGAGACGATTGTGTGGTTGTGTTCGGATGCAGCGAGCTTCGTGGTCGGGAGCGCCATCGTTGTCGATGGTGGCCAGACGGTATAGCGACGGTCGAAACCAGGAGTCCTGCGGCCAAGGTGCATGGCGCTGTTGTGCCATGAGGATACGGACCGCTGTCAGACAGAATCATAATTAAAATATTATAATAACAATCAAAATACATGATTTTTATTTATAGTAATAGGGGAGGAGTCGGTGCATACCCGAATGAAGAACCTGGTTTCGAATAAGAGAACCGCCACTGCCATTTATGGCTTAGTTTCCGTATAATCCGCAGCTATGCGGCGGGTGTAGCTCAATGGCAGAGCAGAAGCTTCCCAAGCTTACGACGAGGGTTCGATTCCCTTCACCCGCTCCATCTCTCCCCGCCTATGAACCGCTACTCTCGCTGTACCGGATGCGCTTTTTTCCTTTTCCTGTTTGCCGGCTTAACGATTCTGCTGCTGGGCAGCATCATTTATATTGTTGTCATTTTTGATCCCAATGCATACAAGCCGGAGATCATCCGGCTGGTGAAAGAGAAAAAGGAGCGGCTGCTCAGGCTGGATGGTCCCATCACGCTTGCGTTCTTTCCCGGTCCTGGCGTGGAATTCAACAGGCTTTCCCTCAGTGAACATAGCAATGATGACGAGTTCGCTACCATAGAGAGGGTTCACGTTTCTTTCGAAATCCTGCCATTGCTTCGAAAGGAACTGGTGCTGGACGAAATCAACATCACAGGGCTGACAGCCAATCTGATCCGGTTTTCCGATGGAAGCACGAACATCGATGATCTGATCAGGAGCGAGGAGCAACGGGAACGCTTCCGATTCGATATCGGGCAGGTACATATGAAAAAAACCATGCTCGCGCTTCGGGATGAAGGCAGCGACAGGCATTTCGTATTCAGGAACATTGAGCTGGAAGCCGACCGGGCGGACGAACGGGCAGATGCGGGTGATGCAATTCGCAGCCAGGTGGAATTGGCGTTTAACATAGCTCATCCTGAGCGTCCCGAAGTCGATATGGCAACTCACGTGCGTTTTCACCTGACTTTGAACGCAGCAAGGCAGTATCTCGCGCTCAATGGGATGAAGCTCGCTGCCGAGGCGCAGCTTTCGGGTACAGCCCGATTGCTCATCCAGTCCAGCGGAAATTTTTCTGCCAGCCTTTTGGAGGAGGGAGGGGAATTCAGCGCCGATGCATTCACCTTCGATGCCGGAATAAGGGGCGTTGACAGCAGTTTCGATATTGGCGTGAATGCCGCCCATCTAGGCTTGAAGGGACAGAAAGTGATTGCGGATAAAGTTTTGGGAGTGGCACAAATTAACGGGTCTCATAGCCTGACCAGCGGAAAGTTTTCTCTTTCGCCGATACAGGGCACCTTGACGGATTTCCGAAGTGAGGTATTCACGGCCGATCTGGAATCGAAAAAGCAAGGCCAAGCTATAAAGGCCCATTTTTCCTCGCCACTTGGCGGTAATATCCAGGCACTTTGGCTGAATCTGCCGGAATTGAAAGCAGAAATCGAGGCGAAGGGTGCAAGTCTCCCCGCGAATGGCATTCAAGGGAATCTTTCCGGCAGCGCCTCCATCGACGGCTTGACCGGCAATACGTGGGCAAAGCTGAACGGAACTGTGGCAGACAGTAATATAGCCGCGATATTTTCGGCAAGCGGCTTCATTCCGCCGCACCTCGCCTTTGAAGTGGATATCGATGAACTGAACCTGGATCGCTTTTCATCGCGGCAACAAGATGGGCGGCAGCGACAAGAAACCAGAGGTCTGAAGCAGCCATTCGAATTAAACCTGCTGGATGATCTGGAGGGCTTGAACATGGAAGGGTCAATCCGGGTAGAGGTATTGAAGGCAGGCGACTTCACGGCATCCCGGGTCAGACTGGACATACGGCCCTGATGAGCGCGGGAGGAGATATTTCGGATTCTGTTCCGGATTCTGTTTCGAGTTCTTTTGCCCTCAGGCTCATCCACTGGCAGCATCAGCATGGCCGCCATCATCTGCCATGGCAGAACACGCATGATGCCTACCGCGTCTGGCTTTCGGAAATCATGTTGCAGCAAACACAGGTGGGAACGGTTATTCCCTATTACCGGCGATTTCTGCAATGCTTCCCCGACATGCAAAGTCTTGCCTCGGCATCGCTGGATGAGGTAATGGCCCAATGGAGCGGGTTGGGCTACTACTCGCGTGCAAGGAACCTGCATAAAGCGGCGCAGCGGATCGTGGGAGAGTACGATGGGATTTTTCCCGAGGAAGTTGACATCATTCGCCAGCTTCCAGGAGTCGGCCGCTCCACCGCTGCGGCGATTGCGGTATTCGCTTTCGGAAAACGGGCGGCAATTCTCGATGGCAATGTGAAACGCATTTTTTCGCGTTGCTTCGGAATCGAGGGTTATCCGGGCGAAAAGTCTGTGGAAACGCAATTGTGGCAAAAAGCGGAAGCATTGCTGCCAGCGCAGGATGAGAACTCGATAGAACGCGATATTGAGACCTATACCCAGGCGCTGATGGATCTGGGGGCCACCCTCTGCACCCGCGTTCACCCCAGGTGCGGCTCATGTCCGCTTCGCCTGGAGTGTATTGCGTTCAGGGATAACCGCGTTCACAGGTTACCTACCCCTAGGTCGAGAAAGGTGTTGCCGGAAAGGGAAACCACGCTGCTGCTGATGGTGGCACAGGGCAGGATCCTGCTGGAAAAACGGCCGAACAGGGGGATCTGGGGTGCGCTGTGGAGCTTGCCGGAGATGCGGATGAATGAGAACGTGATTGAATACTGCATGCGGTTGGGGATAAATGTGCGGCCGATGTCACAGATGGGAGCATTTACTCACACCTTTACCCACTTCAGATTGCGGATTTATCCGCTCATCCTGCAGGTCATTCCCCGCCCGCCGGATCATTTGGCACCAGAGGCTTTATCACCGTTCGGGAATCCCTGTGCATGGATAATGCCCGAGGATGCGCTCAAAGCTGCCATTCCCTCCCCGGTGAGGAAAGTGCTTCTACAATATACATCTCAAACCGAGCCTCTTGAAATTCCGGCTATGGCAGATGACTGACACCGGTATTTATTTGAAAGAATGATGAATAACTGGAAGGACTGGAGAAGGCATCAGCGTGCGGAACTGATGGCGGCCAGGGAATGCATAGGCGAAGCCGAGCATCGTCGCTGGAGCAATGCCATTACCGGAATGCTGGAACAAGGCTTTCCCGCGCTACGGACAAGTACTGTCGGATTTTGCTGGCCTCACCGGGGCGAATACGATCCACGCCCGCTGATGGATTTTTTACAGGCTCATGGCGCCATGCCGGCGCTCCCGGAGGTGGTGAATAAACATGAGCCGCTCCGTTTCCGCAAGTGGTGGCGGGGAGCGCCCATGAAAATCGGCGCTTATGATATTCCGGTACCTGACAATACCGATCCGGTAACAGTGGATGCCTTGATCATCCCCATGATCGGCTTCGACAAACTTGGTTTTCGCCTGGGGTACGGCAGCGGTTATTTCGATCGCACGCTGGTCGCCATGAACCCGCGTCCACTCGCTATCGGTGTTGCGTTCGAAATTCTCCGCCTGGAAAATTTGCATCCCCACACACACGATATTCCAATGGATTTCGTTGTCACCGAGGCGGGAATTTATCATGCGACACGCACGGGATTGAAACCCGTTTCTGCTGGCCAGTGCGCCGATATTCTCACCACCAGGGCGGGGAAAATCCGGGAGACTTATGGATAGTTGGGGCAGTTCATCGGTACGGGAACTCGCCGAGACAGATTCAATCCGCTGTACTTTCTTCGCCCCAGCGCGGCATGAGCGCATGGGCGACTCCCACATGATCGAGGATACGCGCCACTACAAAGTCCACCATGTCGTGGATGTCCCGGGGATGGTGATAGAAGCCGGGATTGGGCGGAAGGATTATCGCGCCGCTGCGCGCAAGCTTCAGCATATTTTCGAGGTGAATGGCGGAAAACGGCGTCTCCCGGGGTACGAGGATGAGCTTGCGGTTTTCCTTCAGCATCACGTCCGCTGAACGCTCGATGAGCTTCTGGCTCATTCCCGCGGCAATTGCAGCAAGCGTACCCATGGTGCAGGGGCAAATCACCATTGCGTCAGCCGGGTTGGAGCCGGAGGCAACCGGAGCCAGCCAATCCTCCCGTCCGAACACGCGTAACTGACCCTGCTCTATATTGAAACGACGACTGAACAGCTCCTCGGCTTCCCTGGCGCGAGAAGGCAATACCAGCTGCATTTCCTGATGCGCCACGATCTGCGCTGCCTGCGAATACATCAGGTACACGCGCGCACCGGCCGCGAGCAACAGCTCCAGCAAGCGCATGCCATAGGGCATGCCGGATGCGCCGGTAAAAGCAAGCGTGACAGTTTTCGATGTACTGGCGCGAGAATTCAATGTCTGGAAACAGGTAACGGCTGACGAGCAGAGAATGCGCTGTTCGCCGACAGGGTTGCAATATTGCCGGTGGCGAATAGCGTTTTATGCATTCAATTCCCGATGCCGTACCAGAACCTGGTTGTTTTTCGTAAAATAACGCGCCAGCCGCTCCACGAAGTAAACGGAGCGGTGCCGTCCTCCGGTGCAGCCGATCGTGACCGTCAGGTAATTGCGGTTATCGCGGATGAAGCAGGGCAGCCAGTCATCGACGAATCGCCGGATATCCTCGAACATGCGATGCACGCTGCTGTTTGCATCCATGTATTCGATCACGGGGCCATCCTTTCCCGTCAAAGGCCGCAGAAGGGCCTCGTAGTGGGGATTGGGAAGGCAGCGAACATCGAACACCATGTCGGAATCCAGCGGGATGCCGTGCTTGAAGCCAAAAGACTGGAACAGCAGCGTCAGGCGCCCGGGTTCCAGCCCGATGAAATCCCTGATCCAGGCTCGCAGCAAACTCGCGCTCAGGTCACTGGTATCGATGCGGTTCGCCAGATCATGAATTTCTCGCAACATCTCGCGTTCCATCTCTATGCATTCGGGCAGGGTGGATTGATTGTCACTGAGCGGATGACGGCGGCGAGTTTCGGAAAAACGCTTCACCAGGGTATCCGTCTTGGTATCGAGAAACACCAGATGGACATCCATTTTCTGCTGCCTCAAGTCGGCCAGCCGCTGTGGCAGGAGATGCAAGGTCTCGCGGCTTCTGGCATCAATGCTGACGGCGACGCGCTCGTGACCGGATTGCTTCAGGTAAACCGTCACCTCCGGCAGCAGATTGGCTGGAAGGTTGTCCACGCAATAATAGCCGTTATCTTCCAGAACGGTAAGCGCGATGCTTTTCCCGGAGCCTGACAGGCCGCTGATGACGATCAACTGCATAGGTTCAAATCGTACCGGATGAGAATATCCGTGAGCAGAAAGGCAGGGAGGGACAAGAACGTTTCAGCCCTGTTTTTGCCCATGTGTTTATGTTTGCCCGTTCTCGAGTTCCTGTTGATGGCGCGCGAAAAACTCCTGACCGCTGTCTATGCCGCGCAACTGCAAAACGTAGTTCCGCACCGCCGCCTCTACCAGCACAGCGAGGTTCCGGCCGGCGGCAACTGGAATGATGACCTTACGGACGTTGACATCCAGAATATTCTCAGTGACATCGTTGATCGGCAACCGTTCCATTGCATTGAGATCAGTGCTGCTGGGTTTCTGCAAATGAACGATGAGTTTCATGTTTTTTTTGCGCCGTACCGCCGTTTCGCCAAAAATCGTTCGAATGTTCAGCATTCCAAGTCCCCGAACTTCGAGAAAATCGCGCAGCATGGGCGGGCAACGCCCTTCGAGCGTTTCCGGCGCAATGCGATAAAGCTCCACCACATCGTCCGCCACCAATCCATGTCCCCGGCTCACCAGTTCCAACGCCAATTCGCTCTTGCCGACACTGCTCTCGCCGGTAATCATTACGCCAAGACCCAGAACGTCGAGCAATACGCCATGCCTGCTGCAGGAAGGGGCAAGGACCCGTCCGAGATAGGGACGTAGTACCCAGAGGATCTCGAGACTGGAGTAGGGGGTACAGAAGAGAGGGATACGCGTGGAATTCGCCAGGGACCTGATGGAATCGGGAACACATGCGCCCGCTGTAACAATAATGCACAACATGTCGCTTTCAGCGAGCCTCTGCATGTGCTGTTCGAGGGACGCAGGATCGAGCGCGTTGAGATATTCGGCTTCGGTTTCGCTCAACACCTGAATCCAGTTGGGATGGATGAAATTGAGGTGCCCGATCATCCCCTGGGTCGAATGCGCGATCGCTTCATTATCGAGGCGCCTGTCACCTCCGTCCCGCCCCGCTTCCCAGGTGAGATCCAGTTTCTCGCGTTTTTCCTCGAAAAGCTGTCTGGCGTCGATTTCGGCCATCTGATTGAATGCCTCCTGATTATCAGGATCGGGAAAAATCACGAGCTTCTTCCCGGGAGTTCCGGAACGGGTTCACGGTTTCGGAGCGAAAATCGATGTTGAGCCCCTATTTGATAAAAACGGGTTCTTGACCGTTGCCACACCTGATCGTTGATTCATATTGCCCTGATCCGGAGTTCCTTAAACTGTATCCGTGCGCTGGCTTTCATTTTTCTCCTTGCGGCGGACCAACTGACGATCGAGTTTATCAACGAGGTTATCTATGGAAGCATACATGTCGGTGCTGTCCGCCTCGACAAAAATATCATTGCCAGGCACCCGTGCCAGCGCCTCCGCCTTGTGCTCCAGTTTTTCCACGGAAAGGGTCACAGTGATATCCACAATCTGGTCGAAACGTTGAGTGATCCGGCTCAATTTGGAAACGACATAATCGTGCAGTGCAGGTGTGATCTCCACCTGCCGGCCTGTGACATGGACATTCATTTGCGGCTCCTATGAAAATGAATTGAGGTTAAAACGATTTCCGAAGATTGACGGAGGGAATTTGCAAGGACTCCCGATATTTTGCCACGGTACGGCGAGCAACCATGATACCCTGCTGTCCCAGGACTTCCGAGATCTGACTGTCGCTGAGCGGCTTTCTCGAGTTTTCTGCGCTGATCATTTGCTTGATCAGCGCGCGAATGGCGGTAGCGGAACAGGCGCCGCCATTATCTGTTGATACGTGGCTGCCAAAAAAGTACTTCAATTCGAAAATACCGCGCGGCGTACGCATGAATTTCTGCGTGGTAACCCGCGAAATGGTGGATTCGTGCAGATTCAGCACGTCGGCGATTTCCCGCAGTATCATCGGACGCATCGCAACTGCTCCATGCTCGAAAAACTGCTGCTGGCGTTCCACAATGGCTGCCGATGCCTTGAGGATGGTGTTGAAACGCTGTTGTACGTTCTTTATCAGCCATTTTGCTTCGTGTAATTGGCTGGTCAGCCGGCGGGTAGAGTCATCATGGCACTCTTTCAGGATCTCTGCATAGAGCCGGTTGATCCTGAGACGCGGCATTGCTTCCGGGTTAAGGCTGGCTACCCAGGAACCGCTGATTCTGGTCACGATGACGTCGGGTACGATGTAGCCGGCAATTGTCGAACTGAAGGCCGTGGCCGGTTTCGGATTCAATCGCGTTATCATCTGCTGGATGGAACGAAGGCAGTCATCGTTGCAGTGCAGGACCCGCTTGATGGTGCTAAAGTCCCGGGATGCCAGGCTTTCAAGGTGATTGTTCACCAGCACCAGCGCCTGCTCCAGATAGGGCGTATCGGGTGGCAGTGCATGCAGTTGCATGACGAGGCATTCCCTTAAGTTGCGCGCACCGATGCCGGGTGGATCCAGGTGCTGCAAATGTTCGAGGGCAATGTGCAGGTCGTCGATATCTATTTCCAGCTCGGCGGGCAACAGATCGACCAATTCTTCCAGGTCCTGAACGAGATAGCCATCATCATCCAGGCTGTCGATCAGTAATCCTATGATCTTTCTATCGCGCCGGGAGATTTGGCTCAGGCTGAGCTGCGAGTTGAGGTGGTCGCGCAGACTTGGCGGTTCCGCCGCTTGTTGTGGAATATCACGTTCGTCCTCATCGTCCCGGTTGTGGCGAAAAACATTGTCATCCGGAAGCCACTCTTGCTCGTCGAGCGGCTGCTTCACATCGGTTTCTGCTTCGACGGAGAGAGTAGGGGGGCATTCCTCGGCAGCTTCCAGCTCATTTGGCAACGGTGCAGCCAGTTCCTCCGGTATGACGTTATGATAATCCAGGCTGCCGTTGCCGATGCTGTCATCAAGTTCCAGCAGCGGATTCTCCTGCACGATGCGCTCTATCTCCTGGTTCAACTCTACCGTGGAGAGTTGCAATAACCGGATGGATTGCTGCAATTGCGGCGTAAGCGCAAGATGCGGAGTCAGCTTGACTTGAAGAGTTGGTTTCATATTGGAAAAACAGCGATAAAGCCGGTCTCAGGTAAAGCGAAGCTTTATTTTCAAAGACGGAAATGTTCTCCCAGATAGACTTTCCTTACATTTTCATTATAAATGATTTCGTCCGGACTGCCGCTCGCAAGCACCCTGCCATCGCTTATGATGTAGGCATGATTACAGATTCCCAGTGTCTCCCGGACATTATGGTCTGTGATCAGCACGCCGATGCCCCGCTCCTTCAGAAAGCGGATAATTTTCTGGATGTCCAGTACGGCAATGGGATCCACCCCGGCAAACGGCTCATCCAGCAGGATGAAATGCGGACTTGTCGCCAGCGCCCGGGCAATTTCAACGCGCCGCCGTTCGCCGCCGGACAAGCTGATGGCAGGACTGTTGCGGATATGACTGATATGCAGATCATGCAGCAAATTGTCGAGATGCTGCTGCATCTCGTCAGCCCCATAGTTTTTCAATTCCAGTACAGCGCGAATATTGTCGGCTACCGAGAGTCGCCTGAAAATCGAAGCCTCCTGCGGCAGATAGCTCAAGCCGAGGCGCGCTCGCTCGTGCATGGGCATCTCGCTGAGGTCAAGCTCATCGAGGGCGATGCTGCCCCCATCCAGCGGCACAAGGCCCACCATCATGTAAAAACAGGTGGTCTTGCCTGCGCCATTGGGGCCCAGCAGGCCGACAACTTCTCCGCTTTTGACTGAAAGGGAAACATCATGCACCACCGTGCGCGACTTGTAGCTTTTTTTCAGATTCTCCGCTCTGAATTCACTCCTCTTTCCTGAGGAAACCAGGGGAGCTTCAGGGGTCTGAGAAGCATGGTCGGTGTGATCGCCGGCTGGAGAGAGGGGAAGTTCCATAAGATGTTCGTTTATGAATTGTCTGCTTCGGGTTTGGGCTCCTTCTTCTTGGGCTGTATCACGGCTCTCACCCTGCCCTCGGAATGGGATTGGGTGTTTGTTCCACCCTCGCCATTTACCTGAAAGAATTCGTTGACCGCATCGTAGGAAATATAGTCTCCATGAACTTCATCCTTCCCGCGTCTCAACCTTGCTTTCTTGAAAAGCTGAACCTTGTCGGCCTTGCCATCGTATTCCATACGCTCGCTCCAGCCCTCCACATATTCATCTTTGCCATCACGCTTCTGGCGAAAACTGGCGAGATTGCCGAATGCAGTTGCGTATTGAAAACCGTTGACGTCTTCTTTCACTGTCATCTTGTCTGCGCGAATAATCAGTGTTCCCTGTGTCAGTACGACATTGCCGATAAAGGTAGCCAGCTTGTTGGCATCCTGCACGGTAGCGCGATCTGCCTCCAGGTGCACGGGTTTCTCGCTGTCGGCCCGCTCCGCCCGAGCTGGTGCGCTGAAGAGCATCACGGCGAGAAAAGCGGCAAACAGGGGTTTCATGGAAATCCTGAAAGAGAACCTAGCGTTTCTTGTCATGCACGACCTTTACTTGCGACAGCAACTGGGTGGTGCCGGTACGATTGTTCATTTCCATTCCAATCGCTCTGATAGTGGCATTCGTTTCAATTATCTCCACAGGCTTGTCCGTTCGCGCAATATCCTGGTCGGGAATAAGATGCAGGAGGCTCGTCGTCAAGATTGTCTCGCCACGGCCTTTACCCGCATTTCGGACAATTACCACATTTCCGCTCAAATAAATATCTTCACCCTCGGCAGACATCCGGGCATGATCCGCCTTCAGTTGTACCGGAGGTTTATCGGGTTCGATAGTAATTAAACGTGGTTGTTCCAGCTCAGCCGAATCATCGTCGGGATAATGCACCATTTTTTTTCCGAGAAGCATTTTGTATCCCGCGTCATTCTCATCCGTGCGAATGGCAGAAAGATCTTCCAAAACATAATCGGGAGCCCGTACCGATGCACTCTCCGGCACAAGTAAAGGCAAAGGCGCGTGTCCGTCCTGATTCAGCAGGAATAGCAATGATGCAAACAGGGCTATTATAATGAAAAGGAACCCAAGGCGAAGGTGGCCGGTCATGTGAGATAAGTCGCAAGATGCGCATCCAGCGTGTCCTGTGCCTGCATGATCATTTCGCAGATCTCGCGCGCCGCACCCCGCCCTCCTTCCAGACGGGTTATATAGTGCGCGTGCTTTTTCACCAAGGCAGGCGCGGCAGGCACGGAGATGGCAAGACCGCAGCGCAGCAGGATCGGCAGATCGATCAGATCATCTCCCACGTATGCACATGATGATGCATCCAGGTGCTGGTCCTCGAGCAAGGCCTCGAATGCGGGAAGCTTGTTTTTTGCGCCTTGATAAACCAGGCTAACGCCCCAATCTTTTGCCTTCAAATCCACGCAGCGGGACTGACGGCCAGTGATGAGCGCCACCTTGACTCCCGTGGCCTTGAGCATTTTCAGGCCATGGCCATCCTGACTGTTGAACGCCTTGATCTCCTCGCCCCCATCCGTGAGATAGAGACTCCCGTCCGTGAGCACTCCATCCACATCGAAGATAACCATCGTGATCTTTCTTGCCTTTTCGTATATGTGTTGCATTTTGCTATTGGCTGAAACAGTCGGATCGAATGAATTCGTAAAAACTCTGGAACAACCTGCATTGCGTATGAATGCCGAAGCTCGGTGAGAACGCAGGACATGAATGAATGCCGCAGCTACCCGCTGTATCGCTGTGAGGTTGCCGCGTCAGCCCGAGCGGGCATTGATGGACGGAAGCAAGGAGTTTCCGATCTAGGGAAGTAAAACTGCCGGATGAAAAGGCGGGATCAGTTTCTTGGCAATGGAAACACCACTGACTCAACCACTCCGCTCAACTCTTCCACCACCACTTCCCGTTTCGCTTGCTCTGACACGATTTGTCTGAGTCGCGAGATGACTTCCTGTACAAGCACTTCCGGCGCCGATGCTCCTGCGGTAATGCCGATCCGCATTTTGCCTCTCAGCCAGTCTTCCTGCAATTGTTCCGCCCGGTCCAGCATGTACGCGTCCACGCCGGCGTTTCTCGCGACTTCACACAGGCGGTTTGAGTTGGAGCTATTGGGCGAGCCCACCACGATCACGAGATCGCATTGCTTGACCATCGTCTTTACCGCATCCTGCCGATTCTGGGTGGCGTAGCAGATATCATCCTTTTTTGGACCGAGGATTTTGGGAAAACGTCCTTTCAGAGCCTGAATCACACGGTTGGCATCATCCACGGATAAGGTGGTCTGGGTCACATAAGCCAGGTGAGCCGGATCCCGCACCTGCAGTTTCTCGACATCCCCTTCTGTTTCCACCAGATACATGGAAGGACCCTCCCCTTCGGCCTGGCCCATGGTGCCTTCCACTTCCGGGTGACCCGCGTGGCCGATCATGATGATTTCTCTTCCCTGATCCCGCATCCTTGCTACTTCGATATGGACTTTGGTCACGAGCGGGCACGTGGCATCGAATACCTTGAATTGCCCCGCCTCGGCTTCACGCCGCACGGCATGGGAAACCCCGTGAGCGCTGAAGATCAGAATGCTGCCGGCCGGAACTTCATCGAGGTTTTCGACAAATACCGCTCCCTTTTTTTCCAGATCCTCCACCACGAAACGGTTGTGCACCACTTCATGGCGCACGTAGATAGGGGCACCGTGTGTACTTAGCGCACGTTCGACAATTTCGATTGCACGGTCCACGCCCGCACAGAAACCGCGAGGGTTTGCAAGCAATACCTTGATCATTTCGCCGTTTTCCATTAAGCACCCCCTCATTCAAGCACAAATACCGCTGGCGGTATGGTTAGCATTCGACATCTCACCCTCAATTTAATCCCCTGGATAACCTCTGTATGCCCGTGAGTGCGCAGCCATTCTACAAACCATGATTCTGCGAACCGTGGCACATTCAATGCAGGCCGGGGAAGGCAAAAGCACAAACGCTTATTTTACCATTCATATGTTTTCTCAAGAGAAATTCTTATTCTCTGACTGACAAATCCGCTTCCGGGCGCTTGCCCCTGCCCGGTGCATGTTCATGACGGAGGAGTGCGAAAATCAGGATCAGGCAAGCGGTCGATTTTCTGGCGGGAACGAACGCGTTCCAGCTGTTCGCAAACCAGGCGGGTTCCCTGTAACACGCGCGTCGTCTGGCGCTGGATCAGGTCGGGGTGGACGAAAAATACATTGTTATTCCTTACCGCGCTGAGTTGCGAAAACTGTTGCAGGAAAGCCTTGACTTCAGTCGGCGCGCTCTCGTCCTGCTCCAGCAAGACGCTGCTGATGATGACATCCGGATCCGCCGCCAGCAGGTTTTCCCCGGATACCACCGGCGCCAGGGAAGATGCCAGCGCAAACACGTTGGTGCCGCCGCATACACGAATGGCATCGCTGATGAGGTGCTGGTTGTTTACCGTCATCAGCGGCTGATGCCAGATCAACTGGAATACGCTGATTTTCGGCCGGTTGCTGTAGCTGTTCTCGATCTGCTGTAACGCCTCTTCATAAGTCTTCGCTGCCCGTTCCGCCGGTCCCGGGGTTCCGGCGAGTCTGCCGATTGTTCGCAGCAGACGCGGCACGTCAGCCAGCGCGACCGCCTCTGTCGCAAAAACGGTCAGGCCAAGTCTCTCCAGCTTCTCGATATCGGCTTTGGCATTGCCACTGCGCCACGCCAGCAGCAGATCGGGCTGTAGCGCGATAATTCTTTCAAGATCCAGGCTGAATGAGTCCCCTATGTCGGGAATGGATTTTGCAGCATCCGGATAATTGCTGTGCCTGCTGACTCCAACCAGCTTTTTTCCGGCTCCGGCAGCAAATATCAGTTCAGTGATATTGGGTGAAAGTGAAATGAGGCGCATTGCAGCGTGAGTCATACGAACATTGCGACCATCATCGTCCGTTATTGTCTCCGGGAAACCCGGCAAAGAAGTGCCGGTTGCTGGAGTAGCAAAACCCGGGGAGGATGCCGGTCGAGTTTCACCGCCAGCATTGCCGGAATCCAGGAGGGCCGATGTAAACAATGCGAACAGCAGCATCAGGACCTGGCGTATCACGCCCACACTGCTCTCCTCCCGGCAGCATGTCTATGGAGAAGGGCTGGAAAGAATGATAGGGGGGAAGCTGAGGGCATCCGGCAGCGCGTGCCTGGAGTGTCTGGCCGAAAAGAAAATTCAGGCAGGTAATTTAAGCGCTCTACGCCGAGGAGGCAAGGGCCGGCTCGGCATCCTCCTGATAACGCTGGGCAAGGGCGACACGCTGCTCATAGGCTTTCCGCGCGATGGCCACGTCTTCCAGGAAAAACGGCAATTCCCTCATCAGCAGCGCCTGAGGTCCATCCACCAGTGCCTTGCCCGGCGCAGGATGAAAATCCACCAGTATCATATTGGCGCCGGCGATGACACCTTGCGCGGTTGCATGCATGATATCGAGTATGCCCTCCGGGGACGCGGCTCTCATACCGACAGAATGCGACGGATCAATGCAGACCGGCATGCGCGTCAGTCGTTTGACCACCGGGACATGGGCAAAATCGACGAAATTGCGATGCGGATCCCCCATGTTGGTTTTCATGCCGCGCAGACCGAAAACGACCTTGCGGTTACCCTCGGATGCCAGATATTCGGCAGCATTGAGAGACTCATCCAGGGTAATGCCAAAGCCACGCTTGAGCAGTACCGGAAAATCCTGCTGGCGTCCCACTATTTTCAGCAGCTCGAAATTCTGTGTATTGCGCGTGCCGATCTGCAGTATGACACCGGTGGCATTGCCTGTGCGATAAAGCGCATCACAGATTTCTTCCAGATGGGATTCATGGGTGATTTCCATGGCTATCACCCTGATGCCGTATTTTCCGGCCAGTTCGAATACGTAGGGCAGGCAGGCCTTGCCGTGGCCCTGAAATGAGTAGGGACTGGTACGAGGCTTGTAGGCTCCCATGCGGGTGCATACTTGCCCGTTGTCCCGCAGCGCCTGCATCATCAGTTCGACGTGTTCGAGCGTATCCACTGCGCACAGTCCGGCGAAAACGTTCAGCGTATCCTGACCGAAACGCACCCCGTTATAATCGAAATAGGTAGGCCTGTGATCATCCTTGTGCCGACCCAGAACACGATACTCCTCCGAGATCCGGACGACCTGCTCCACACAGGGCAGGTTTTGCATATCTTCGACCAGCAGTGTCTTCGTATTCCCGATCAGATACACTTCCGTGAGTGTCTGCTCGCTGCCGACCTCTGTGCGTACTCGAGTGGATATTCCCGGCATATTGGCAAGATACGCCAATAACTGCTTATAGTCGGGACTTTCAGGTCCGGTATCCGGGCTAAGTACAAGAATCATAAAATAGAATTGGTTTGGGCAAACGCGCGGGCTTCGACGCCCCGGCCAAGGAACGGATTCTAACCGAAAAAACCAATACTTGTCATTCAATCGAATATCGCGTTTAATCCCTAGAACCCCAGAATAAAACAGATTTCGATCCCGGGGCCGCTCGCAACGCAAACCGGGAATCGTCCGAAGGCGCTTTGACTGCTTTGACGAAAAAACAGAAGTTGATCCGCGGCGCGGAAACTACCATGGGCATGGACTCTTCCCGGCTACCGTGACAGAACAGGGCAGAAGAATCCGGAATGAAAAGAAAGCAATCTGCTCCCCCTTTCCGCCTGCGATTTTTCTGATGGGACCGACGGCAAGCGGGAAAAGCGGACTCGCGCTGCATATCGCACGTTATCTTCCGGTGGAGATCATCAGCGTGGATTCGGCCCAGGTCTATCGCCACATGAATATCGGCACTGCGAAACCAGGCGCAGAAGCGCTGGCGGCCACGCCTCATCATCTCATCGATCTGATCGATCCGCATGAGCATTATTCTGCTGCCCGGTTCCGCACTGATGCACTGCGCGCGATGCGGCAGATCGCGGACCGCGGCAATATACCGCTTCTGACAGGCGGCACGATGCTCTATTTCAAGACGCTCCTTGAGGGACTTTCGGAACTTCCTTCTGCGGACAGCGATATGCGCGCTGCGATTGAAGCTAAAGCCCGGAAAAGCAGCTGGCCTGCGATGCACCAGGAATTGTTCCGGCTTGACCCCGTCAGCGCGGAACGCATCAAACCAACCGACAGCCAGCGCATACAGCGCGCCCTGGAAGTGTTTTATCTCACCGGCAAGCCAATGTCGGAAACACTGGGTTTGCCGAAAAATGTTTCGCTACCTTACGAGGTGGTCAAGATAGCGCTCGTTCCCGGCAATCGTCAGGCGTTGCATCAGCGCATTGCCCGCCGCTTCGAGCAGATGCTGAAGCATGGATTAATTGATGAGGTGCGTGCGATCCGTGATAAATTCTATCTGAGTGACGAAAACCCTTCGATGCGGTGTGTGGGTTACAGGCAGGTATGGATGCATCTTGAAAATGCAACCGACGCATCGCGAATGCGGGAAATGGCGTTGGCCGCAACCCGGCAATTGGCGAAACGCCAACTCACCTGGCTTCGTTCCATGAAAGAGACCAGAGAATTCGATTGCCTGGAAGAAAATCTGCCCGAACAGGTGAAAACGTACCTCCTCAACACTGGATTGAAGTTTACAGAGGTTTCATAATCGGTAATTATTTGATCAGCGCGCGAGATTGGCATTTTTTATTCTGACCAGGAAAAACAAAATGATCGATAGATATAAACCCGTAGTTTTAGCCGTCGCCCTCGCAGGCCTCCTCTCCCTGGCGAGTTGCGGAAAAGAAGAAAAGGTGCATGAATCATGGAAGACGCCGGAGCCTCAGGCGGTCTTGGATGATAGCACGCTCAACAGCTCGATACAGGGCGCCTTGAAGGCGGATCCGGAGGTCCGGCATCTCGATGTCCGGGTGGAAGCGCACAACGGAACGGTAATGCTGAGCGGTTTTGCGGATAATCAGGCTCAACTCGATCGTGTCAATATGCTCGCGTGGATGGTTGAAGGAGTGAAGAAAGTGGATAACAAGATGACTGTCCGCGGCGCTCCCCCTCCGGCTGAAGGCTGAGAGGTCACCAGCCTATAGGTATAGAGCCGGCTTTTTACAGGTGTCACAAACCTACCAAGGAAAATTACCTTGATCTCATCTCTGCTTCTGACGCTGATTTTAGTTGCCAGCGTCATCATTTTCGTACCGCAGGTGCGCCGTATCCTCATTTCCAGCCGCCTGCTGAAAATCTTCCACAAGATTCTGCCCCCTATCTCGCAAACCGAGCAGGAAGCGCTGGATGCCGGCACGGTATGGTGGGAGGCGGAACTGTTCGGCGGCAGGCCGGACTGGAGCAAGCTGCTGGCATTCCCCAAGCCTAAGCTCGCGGCGGAAGAAAAAGCCTTTCTGGAAGGTCCTGTGGAAGAACTGTGCGCGATGCTGGAAGAATGGCAGATCACGCGGGAGCTGCATGATCTGCCGCCCCATGTATGGCAGTTCATCAAGGACCAGGGTTTTTTTGGCATGATCATTCCCAGGGAGTACGGCGGGCTCGGCTTTTCCGCGCTGGCGCACTCCGAGGTGATCATGAAAATCAGCTCACGCAGCGGCACTGCGGCAGTGACCGTAATGGTGCCGAATTCGCTGGGCCCCGCTGAACTGCTGCTGCAATATGGCACGGAAGAGCAGAAGAATTACTATCTTCCACGGCTCGCTAAAGGATTGGAAGTGCCATGTTTCGCGCTCACCGGACCTGAGGCAGGCTCGGATGCAAGCGCCATTCCCGATTCGGCCATCATATGTTACGGAGCATTCAAGGGCAATGAGAAGGTGCTGGGCATGCGCGTGACCTGGGAGAAGCGCTATATCACGCTCGGTCCGGTGGCAACCCTCCTCGGACTTGCGTTCAAGCTCCATGATCCGGATGGGCTTCTGGGCGGCCAGAAGGATCTTGGCATCACCCTGGCGCTGATTCCCACTGACACGGCGGGCGTTGAAATCGGTCGCCGCCATTTTCCACTCGATGCCGCCTTTCAGAACGGGCCCAATTCGGGAAAAGACGTTTTCATACCCATGGAGTATGTGATCGGAGGAATCGAAGGAGTCGGCCGGGGCTGGCGCATGCTGATGAATTGCCTTGCCGTGGGCCGCTCCATCTCCCTGCCTGCCACGAGCACCGGGGGAGCCAAGCTGGCCGCACGCGCAACGGGCGCTTACAGCAGAGTACGCGTGCAGTTCAAGCAGCCTATCGGATTTTTTGAGGGTGTTGAAGAAGCGCTGGCACGCATCGGAGGTCATACCTACATGATGGATGCGGCGCGAACGATGACTGCGGGGGCAGTGGATCTTGGGGAAAAGCCTTCCGTGATCTCTGCGATCGTCAAATACCATCTCACCGAGCGGGGACGCGAGGTGATCAACGATGCAATGGATGTGCATGGAGGCAAAGGCATTTGCCTGGGACCCAGCAATCACCTGGGACGCAACTATCAGCAGATTCCCGTCAGCATCACTGTGGAAGGCGCCAACATCCTCACGCGAAACCTGATCATTTTCGGTCAGGGCGCGTTACGCTGTCATCCCTATCTGCTGAAAGAAATCCGCGCCGCGGGGGATTCCGACACGAAGCGGGGGCTGGTGGAATTCGACAAGGCTCTGGCCGGGCATTTTGTCTTTACGGTCGGCAACGGCTTACGGTCGCTCACGCACGGGTTTACCAGCGGCAGGTTTGCGAAGACGCCGCTCAACACAGATCCGGAAATACAAGGCTACTACAGTCAGCTGACGCGCTGCTCGGCCTCCTTCGCCTTTCTCGCCGATATCTCCCTTCTGGTTCTGGGCGGAGCGCTCAAACGCAGGGAGCGTCTGTCTGCGCGCCTGGGCGATATTCTAAGCCTTCTCTATTTATGTTCCGCCGTGCTGAAACGCTTTAACGACGATCGCCGTCCCCCTTCTGACCTGCCGCTGCTGCATTGGTGCATGCAGGATGCCTTGTATCGCGTGCAACAGGCATTCGACGGAGTGCTGGATAATTTTCCCGCTACCGGATTTACACGGCGCGTACTGCGATTCATGGTGTTTCCGCTGGGCAAGCCGTTCTCTCCACCCCTGGACGAACTGGAGCACAAAATCGCAGAATTGATGCTGGCGCCTGGCGATGCACGTGATCGCCTTACTGCCGGTATTTACATACCCACAGCCAAAGACGAGCCGCTGAATATTCTGGAACAGGCATTGCAGCGCGCAGTGTCCTGTGAAGCAACAGAAGCCAAGTTGCGTACGGCGATAAAGAGCGGACAGATTCCCGCGCAGGAAGAAGAAAGTATCGAGGTTGCCCTCAAACAAAGAATCATTACGTCTACAGAACTGGAGATATTGAAAAAAATGGGCGACTTGCGCCGCCGCGTGATCATGGTGGATGATTTTCCTTCTGACTTTGGCTCCGAACCGGACAGGACAACCAGGGCTGCTCCGCCAACCAACGCATGAGCACTATATGAACAATGCCTCCGCCAGCCGGCAGCAGGTTCCATCGGCATTATCTCCGGCAGCAACGCCAAGCGAAGCGGAAATCCCTACAACATCTGGAAGGCAGGACATGGCGGGTATCATTTCGGTGGAAATTGCGGGAACTCTCGATGGGTTGTTCCGGGAGCGGGTACGCCGCTCGCCCGAAGCGGTAGCCTATCGGGATTATGACCGCTCGAGCGGCAAATGGCGTGACCTTACCTGGTCGAGGATGGATGAGCGCATTGCACACTGGGTGATTGCGCTATCGAAGGAAAAGCTCAGGCCGGGTGACCGCGTCGGGATAATGTTAAGAAACTGCCCGGAATGGGTAATGTTCGAACAGGCTGCGCTGAGGCTCGGGCTGGTGGTGGTGCCGCTCTATCCCACTGATCGCCCGGATAATGCGGCCTATATCCTTCAGGATGCGGGCGTCAAGATACTTCTGCTGGAAGAACTGGGGCAGTGGCTTGCTTTTTCCGAAGGGCGTGAGCAGATCACAGGGCTTGTGCGCGTCATCATTATCCAGGGCAGCGTCAGGCAAGGTCACAGAGCAGAGGACGAGCTCGTACTTGCGCTGCATGACTGGCTGCCAGAGTGGTTCCCCGGCGAGAGGCCGCCTGAATCGCCGCAAGCGCTGCCAGGCGTGGAATCCGTCTATCAGCTTCCTGCGGAGCCGGATCATCCGACTTCGGAAGAAGCTGCGCCAAGCCGTGTCCGCGCTCGTGATCCGCATCAACTGGCTACCATCATTTATACATCGGGCACATCCGGGGCTCCCAAGGGTGTGATGCTCAGTCATCATAATATCCTGACCAATGCGCATAGCTGCCTGCAGGTCGTGCCGATCGAAGAAAGCGATGTGCTGCTCTCCTTTTTGCCGTTGTCCCACACGTTTGAGCGAACCGCCGGTTATTATGTGCCGATGATGCGGGGTTCGGCAGTGGCGTATGCGCGCTCTATCCCCCAGTTGCAGGAGGACCTGCTGATCATCCGGCCGACCATCCTCGTTTCGGTGCCCCGAATCTATGAGCGCGTATATGCCGGCATTCGCGCCAGGTTGGCGGAGGGCCCCCTGCTGAGCCGCAAGCTGTTCGACCTTGCAGTCGAGATCGGGTACAACCGGTTCGAGTATCAGCAGGGGCGCGCCGAGAAGCATTTTTCCCATGCCTTGTGGCCATTGCTGGAAATACTGGTGGCAAAGAAGGTGATGATCAAACTGGGAGGGCGACTGCGTGCAGCGATGAGTGGCGGTGCTGCGTTGTCAAGCGATGTTTCCCGTATATTTATCGGCCTGGGCCTGCCCATCCTCCAAGGCTACGGCATGACGGAAAGCAGCCCGGTCGTTTGCTGCAATACAATCGGGGACAATGTTCCGGCAAGTGTCGGACGGCCTATTCCAGGAGTGGAGGTGAAGCTCGGCGAGCAGAATGCCCTGCTTATTCGCGGACCCAACGTCATGCTCGGCTACTGGAATGATGAGGAGGCCACGCGAGCGGTAATGACTCCGGATGGCTGGCTCAATTCGGGTGACATCGCGGAAATCGACGAGTCCGGCCATATCACCATTACCGGTCGGGTGAAGGAAATCATTGTCATGTCCACCGGAGAAAAAATCCCGCCTGCCAACATGGAAGCAGCGATCCTGCGGGATCCGTTATTTGAGCAGGTCATGGTGGTTGGCGAGGGACGTCCTCATTTATCGGTGCTGGCAATTCTCAATTCCGGAAATTGGGAGCGCATGGCAGACGAACACAATCTCGATCGGGACTGGCGCCGCCTGGCGGGCGATCCAAAGTTCGAAGAAATCCTGCTGGAACGGATCGCGTATCAGATCAAAGGATTCCCGGGTTATGCCAGAATATATCGCATTGCCGTGGTGACCGAGCCGTGGACCATCGAGAACCAGATGCTGACACCGACGTTGAAACTGCGGCGCACTCATGTGCTGAATCACTACAAAAGCGAGGTGGACAGGCTCTACACGAAGCAGTGAGCAGGTGCCTCTCCTGCAGAATCATGAAAAATGACAGATAGTGACGCTGAATCTCAGGTATCGCTGCCTGAGAGTTCCGAGCCGGTGCTGCGGCTGGTGCCGATGCCTACGGATACGAATTATGCGGGCGACGTATTCGGCGGCTGGATCATGGCGCAAGTGGATATTGCCGGCAGCCTTCCCGCCATCCGTCGGGCTCGTGGTCGCGTCGCGACCGTGGCGGTGAATTCCTTCGTGTTCAAGCAACCGGTATTCGTCGGCGATGTCGTAAGCTTCTATGCCAATATCGTCCGGATCGGGCGAACCTCCATTACAGTGGATGTGGTCGTGTATGCGCAGCGCGGATTACGGCAGGGCGACAAGGAAATATGCTATCGGGTGACGGAAGCGGTGCTAACCTACGTTGCGGTCGATGAGCATCGCAAGCCGCGCGTGGTTCCTCCGGAGTGATGTGGACATATCGTATTGGAGGCAAAAGTGAACAATTCTGAATTTACCGTGCGCAAGGCCGCGGTTCTCGGTGCAGGAGTCATGGGAGCGCAGATTGCGGCGCATCTGATCAATGCGAATGTGGAAACTCTCCTGTTCGAGCTTTCCGCCGGAGAGGATCCCAATGCGAATGTCGTCAAGGCAATCGAAAATCTTAAAAAGCAGGACCCCCATCCACTCTCGAGTCCAGCCGGGGCGACATTCATACAGCCTGCAAACTACGACCAGAATCTTGAACTTCTCGGGGAGTGCGATCTTGTAATCGAAGCGATTGCGGAGCGCATGGATCTGAAAACGGGGTTGTACGCGAAAATAGCGCCGCATCTGGGGGAACGCACAATTTTTGCCAGCAACACGTCCGGACTATCCATCAATCAGTTGGCGCAGGTGTTCCCGGAAACTCTGCGCCACCGTTTCTGCGGCATCCATTTTTTCAATCCGCCGCGCTACATGCACCTGGTGGAATTGATTCCCGGTACAGCCAGCGATAGCAGCATGCTCGACGACCTGGAAGCCTTCCTGGTTACTTGCCTGGGCAAGGGTGTCATCCGCGCGAAGGATACGCCCAATTTTATCGCCAACCGGATTGGCGTATTTTCCATGCTCGCCACCATGCACCATGCAAATGAGTCCGGACTTGGATTCGACGTGGTGGACGCTCTGACCGGTTCCCTCATTGGCCGTCCGAAAAGCGCGACTTTCCGCACGGCCGACCTGGTAGGACTGGATATTCTCGCCCATGTAATCAATACCATGCGCGAAATGCTGCCAGACGACCCCTGGCACCAATACTATGGAGTGCCACCCTGGTTGCAAGCCCTGATAGACAAGGGCGCGCTAGGTCAGAAGGCAAAACGCGGGGTATATCAGAAAACAGGCAAGGATATTCACGTACTGGATATAGCGCGCAACGAATATGTGCCCTCGGCGGGCAAGGCGGACGATGACATAGCGGAACTGCTCAAGGACAAAAGTCCTGCCGGCAAGCTGGGCGCGCTGCGCGCGAATCCTCATCCACAAGCTCAGTTCCTGTGGGCGGTGTTCCGCGATCTGTTTCATTACTGCGCGGTGCATCTCGAGGAAATAGCGGACAATGCCCGTGACCTCGATTTTGCCATGCGCTGGGGCTTCGGCTGGACGCAGGGCCCGTTTGAAACCTGGCAGGCCGCCGGATGGGGCGAGATCAGCGGATGGATCAGCGAAGATATCGCCGCCGGAAAAAGTATGAGCAACGCTTCGCTGCCGGAGTGGGTGCGCGAATTGGGGCAAAGCCCGGCGCAGGCAGTCAACGCGGACATACAGGGCGTGCACAGGAAGCCGGGTTCTTATGCGCCTTCCAGCAAGAGCTTCCGGCCACGCTCCTCGCTACCGGTATACCGGCGGCAACTGTTCCCCGATCGGCTGCTGAGCGAAGAGCCGCAGTATGGCCAGACCGTATTTGAAACCCAGGCAGTGCGGATGTGGTGCATGCCGGAAAAGGCTGAAGCAGGTGGCCGCCCGGAAAAGGGCGACGACGGCATTGCCATACTCAGCTTCAAGAGCAAGATGCACACTATCGGCAGTGACGTGCTGGATGGAATTCAGCAGGCGATAGACGAAGCCGAACGTAACTGGCGCGCCCTGATAATCTGGCAGACCGAGCCTCCCTTTTCTGTCGGCGCCAATCTGAAGAAGGCAACCGAGCGCTTCAAGAACGAAGAACCCCCTTCAGCCCTCAACGTACTGGCGAAGAAATTCAAGAAAACGGCCCAATCCGCCGTACTCAAAGCCGCGCGCAGGCTCAATCTTGCGGATGCCCTGATGGCGGGAAAGCTGGCGGAAGTGGAAGCCATGATTGCGCAATTCCAGCAGACTTCACAGGCGTTGCGCTATTCGATGATTCCCACGGTAGCGGCAGTGGATGGGCTTGCGCTGGGAGGTGGTTGTGAATTCATCATGCATTGCGATCGTGCGGTCGCTGCCCTGGAGAGTTATATCGGACTGGTGGAAGCGGGCGTGGGATTGCTGCCGGCGGGAGGAGGCTGCAAGGAGCTGGCGCTGCGCGCAGCGCAGAAGGCGACAGACGGCGATCCTTTTCCCGTACTGAAAAACTACTTCCAAAGCGTGGCAACGGCGCAAGTGTCGAAAAGTGCGGAGGAAGCCAAAGAGCTCGGGTATCTGCGACGCGCCGACGAAATCGTGATGAACCGGTTTGAACTGCTTTACATTGCCAGGGCGCTAGCGGTGGCAATGGCGGACGCGGGCTATCGTCCTCCGCTGAGAGCGCGCGGCATCCCCGTTGCCGGCGCCACCGGCATTGCGAACATCAAAGGCATGCTGGTCAACATGCACGAAGGCAACTTTATCTCGGATCATGACTTTCTGATCGGCACGAGGATTGCCTCTGTGATGTGCGGCGGAGAACTTACGCCCGGAAGCCTGGTCGATGAGGAATGGTTCCTGGAACTCGAACGGGATGCGTTTATCGAGTTGCTGGCAACCGAAAAGACCCAGGCACGCATCGAGCATACCTTGAAAACGGGAAAGCCTCTCAGGAACTGAGAAAAGCCGGGCAGCTTAATGACTTACCGCTGATCAGAAAGAACAAACGCAGATAAGAACGAAAAGGCAACGAAAGCAGTTTTCAATCAGTACGACAGGGAAACCGGAGACGGTCAAAGCCATCACCGTTTTTATTGTGAATCAGCGTAAAGGAAACTCATCATGACAGCGAAGCAAACCGGGGAAGCTTACATCGTGTCCGCCGTCCGCACACCGGTGGGGAAGGCGCCGCGCGGAATGTTCAAGACCGTGCGCCCCGACAACATGCTTGCCCATGTATTGAAGGCTGCCGTCAATCAATGCGAAGGTCTCGATCCTGCCGCCATCGATGACGTGATAGCAGGTTGCGCCATGCCGGAGGCGGAGCAGGGATTGAACGTCGCACGCATCTCGCTTCTGCTGGCGGGATTGCCGAACAGCGTGCCCGGCATGACAGTGAACCGTTTCTGCGCATCGGGATTGCAGACCGTGGCGCTTGCCGCCGACCGTATCCGGCTGGGAGAGGCCGATGTGATCATAGCGGCCGGCACCGAGAGCATGAGCATGGTGCCGATGTCAGGCAACAAGCCGGCCCTGGACCCGGCCATATTCCTGCGCGATGAAAACGTGGCGATCGCCTATGGCATGGGCATTACCGGGGAAAAAGTCGCGCAGCGGTGGCAGGTTAGCCGCGAAGCGCAGGATGAATTTGCGACGACGAGCCACACAAGGGCGCTGAAAGCAATCGAGACGGGGGAATTCAAGCAGGAAATCGCGCCCTATACAGTAGTGGAAAAGCGGCCCGATCTTGCTTCCCATGAAATACGCGATGTGGCAGTAGTTCGGGATACCGATGAAGGCCCGCGCCCGGGCACGAACCCGGAAGTTCTTTCCAGGCTCAAGCCCGTGTTTGCAGCCCATGGTACGGTGACCGCGGGCAACAGTTCGCAGATGTCCGACGGCGCAGGTGCGGTGGTGCTGGCAAGCGAAGGCGCATTGAAACGGTTCAACCTGATGCCGCTGGGACGCTTTCTCGGCTATTCGGTCGCGGGCGTGCCCCCGGAAATCATGGGCATCGGCCCGGTGAAGGCAATACCGAAGGTGCTGAAGCAGGTGGGCCTGAAACAGGACGATCTCGACTGGATCGAGCTGAACGAAGCTTTTGCCGCGCAAAGCCTTGCAGTCATCAATGATCTCGGATTGGACCGGGAGAAGGTCAACCCACTCGGCGGAGCCATTGCGCTCGGGCATCCGTTGGGAGCCACCGGCGCCATTCGCGTTGCCACACTGCTGCATGGCTTGCGCCGACATCATCAGAAGTATGGCATGGTGACCATGTGCGTGGGCACCGGGATGGGTGCAGCAGGGGTGTTTGAAGCAATGTAAGGTGTTCAGCCGCTTCGGTCACTCCGCCGCACTGGAGAATCGCGGACGGAGCGGTAGCGCCCGGAAAAGCTTCCAGGCTCCCAGGCGGTATATCTATTTTCCGAAATAGACGTAAGCTTTTTGCGGTACGGCGGATTCCTTGAAACGCCGGCGCTCTTCCGGGTCCAGCTTTTTGTCCCACCAGATTGCGCGCGCTTCCCTCTGGTCCTCAGGCAATTTCGGATTTTTCTCGAACAGTTCACGCATGAACCGGGTGTGATCGGATTCGTAAAATTTCGCCATGATCCTCCTTACTTTTTCCTTCCATTCTCCAGTTACAACTGCCTGTTCAGTAAATAAAAAGGGCCGCGTAGCAGCCTTGTTCGCCGCGTATCGTTTCTTTCTATTGGCGTACCGTTTCGCCTATTGGCTCTATGCCGGAATATGTAACTCCTGATACGCTCGCCAGTCTGCCGATGTGCGGCGACCACTCGACCTCGGGCGGAACGTCAGTGAGCGCGCGAAATTGGCCAAGGTCAAAGCACTGCCGGAGTCCTTGCCTAGTCTACCATATACCATACTTTGAGGGCAGCATCCTGGGTCGGATTTTACCCATGATAAAGGAGATTATCATGGGTAAAAATAGCAAAAGGGGGGCAATTTTCCGAGAGAGGAAATTTTCTTTGTAATCGCGGGAAAAATTATCCGGTATTCAAAAATCAGGGCGATTCCACAGATACTTACAATAAAATTAGGCCAGGTGTTCAAACAGTCGCGCGACCGCCTCAGCACCTGGATCAGCGTGACCGACCAAATGCTTGGCATTGACATAGGAAGCGCGGCCCGCATTCGCCTTGCTCATGTGGGCAGTGCGATCGGCACCCGCACGCGCAGCTTTCGCCGCCTCGGGCAGGCTCTCCTCCAGGGCATCAAGGGCCGGCGCAAGGGCATCGATCATGGTGCGGTCACCCGGACGTGCCCCGCCGATCTCCTGCATTCTCCGCAACCCGGCCTGCAACGCTTCGCGCATTGGCAAGCCGCTTGAGGCGGCATCGCCCGCTGCGGCGAAGAAGATCGCGAGGAGCACACCGCACGAGCCTCCCATGGTTTGGGAAAGCTCCAACCCAATGGCCCGATAGAGCTGGGTATGGTCGGCAAGCGGCAATCGGTCCACGGCGCTGATCAGGGCGCGTGCCGCGCCGGCTAGCGTGCTGCCGGTGTCGCCATCGCCTGACTTGGCGTCGAGCGCGTTGAGGTCGTTCTCGGCGGCGATCAGAACCTCGCAGCAACTGGTCAGGAGTTCCCTGGTCGGCTTGTGCATCGAGGGCATCGGAACGGCAGGCGTCAGGCCGTCCGGAAGCGCCTGAATAGCGACCTGGCCTAGCCGGGAAACCCGCGGCCATGCCGCCAGCGGCGTGTGCTGCTTGAGCAGGGCGATCTCGGCATCGTCGGCAGGATAGGCTGAAATCGAGAAGCCATGCATGTCGAGAGATGTCATCATGGCCGCCGGCCCGATGACGTGGGTTATCCGCTCGCCAATCGCTGAGCGCCGGATTTCGTTGAGGATGATTGACATCTCGATGACCGACGTGCCGCCGAGATTGTTGACCATAGCGACATGCGGCCTTTCTTCCATTGCAGCTGACAGGCGCTCGACCATGGCAGCGACAGCTTCGCTCGCATCCTTGAACTCGACCTGCTCAGCCCCGGCTTCACCGTGGATACCGAGCCCAAGCTCGGCCATGCCGGGCGGGATGCGATCCTCCTTTGGCGAACCCGGGATGGTGCAGGTGTTTAGCGACATGCCGATGCTTTTTGTCTTTGACACGACCTTGCGCGCGGCTGCGGCGACGTGCGCAAGATCGGCACCATTCTCGGCTAACGCGCCGGCTATCTTGTGCACGAAAAGCGTGCCGGCGACGCCGCGGGCTTGGGGCAAGTCGGGCAACGCCACATCATCGGCGACGATGACCATCTCGACATTCAAGCCGAACTGGCGAGCGCGTTCGGCTGCCAGCCCAAAATTCAATCGGTCGCCAGTATAATTCTTGACGATGAGCAAGCAACCGCACGATCCCGTCACGGCAAGGATGCCTGCCAGTACCGCGTCGACTGTTGGCGAGGCGAAGATGTCGCCACACACCGCAGCCGTCAGCATCCCTTCCCCGACGAAACCCGCATGTGCCGGTTCGTGGCCCGATCCGCCTCCCGAGATCAGCGCGACCCTGGACTTGTCCCAGTCATTGCGTACGACCACCCGTATATGCGGATAGCCATCGAGCCGCGCCAGCTTACCGCCAGACGCCGCGACCAGACCATCGACAGCTTCGGTGACGATGTTTTCTTTGGTGTTGATGAACTGGGCCATGTTTTCTCCTATCTGACTGAATTTTTGCTGGATCAAAAAGCTGCACACGCAACATTCGTTGCTCAATCCGGGTATAAAATGCGCTCGTGTCACTTGAAGATATCGTTTCGCTGGTCGCTGAAAGAACCGGGCGGTTGACAAGCTTATTTATTACCCAATGTTTTGCATTATGCTGATGCTGTTCGCCAGGATCACCTATTTTGATAATCAGGAATTTCCACTCAGCAAGAGCAAGAGCATTACTTTCGGGACAGCGATTTCGTTTCTCTTCCTTTCGCGCTTTGTGCTCCAGCGCGAGGCAAACGAGCTTAAGTATTGCGTCAAAAAGAGTGTGCGGACTATGCGTGTAAAGGGGAACCTCCCTTAATGATTTAAGGGCCTTCCCTACCTCTGTCCGCCGCGAGGCGGGCTTCCAGTTCCACCTGGTGCAACATGGTAGTGATCCAGACCATTGGAAGCCCATGAACACTATCGGTCAAGGGGTGCGAGAGATCCGCATCTGGGAAGAATCCCGCGCTTTCCGAGTGATTTATGTCGCAAAATTCGCCAGTACCGTCTATGTGCTTCGCTTCTTTCAGAAGAAGACACCAAAAACCAGTAAAGCAGATATCGATTTGGCCGAGAAACGCTATCGTTATCTTTTACAGGAATTGAGGTTATCCTAATGAGTAACGAGCAATTTACCAGCGTATGGGACGCTATTGAAGAATACTCCTGAAGAAGCAGAAAACATGAAGCTTCGGTCGTCTCTAATGCTGGCTCTGAAAAATCATTTGCTCCACAACAGCATCAGCCAAACCGAAGCTGCCAAGCTGTTTGGTGTCACACAGCTACGTATTTCTGATTTGATGCGCGGCAAAATCAACTTGTTTTCTCTTGATGCCCTGGTAAACATGGCTGCTGCAGCGGTCTGCATCTTGAAATACGTGCAATCCCCGAGACCGCATAACCTGGAGAGGCAGTTTGGACGAAAATTCACAAAAGGGTTAACGAATGGTTGCACGTGCTCGTTGGGAAACGGCGCAGCGCTGGTATGAGGCTGAGCTTGTTCTTGACTTACTGGGCGACTGGGTTCTTATGCGTCGATGGGGCAGTAAAACTTCCAGGCAACACGGAGAACTGTCCCATCTGGTAGCGGGAGAGGCCGAGGGAAGGCAATTTATTGAAAGGATCCATTTGGTGAGACTGCGGCGTAAGCCTGCTTACTGGCGGGTTTATTAATTCACCATTCTTTTGTAGCTTCAATCGCATATACCAAGTTTAATGTACCGGTATTTGAGATATTTGACTACATTCCAAGTGGACAACGCTCAGGCATCCCCTTTTTAGCCGTTAGAGTAATTGTGTGCGAGGATGTCTTGAGCTTTTGCCAGGATATACCCAGGTCGTCGTTGGAGTCTATCCATGTCTTTTTCCGTCCCGGCTTTATGGTCGATCATCAACTGAAGGAGGGGAAAGAGGCCGAGGTCGGGCAGATTTGTCAGGATGTGGTGTACTACAGGCTGACAAGTTTCGCACGCAGTCAATTTTCCATTTGTCTCGACTACCAGTTGCCTCGTCACGCTAACGCTAGTTGTAGCAGAACTACAAAATTGGAGGGTTGGAGTTACTGACGGATCGTTAATGGTTGTTGAGGGTTGGCGCCCGCTCGGCAGATAAACGTCCGGGTTCCCTGAATGAGGAATATCACCAGGTTTAAAAAGGCCTGCGATGAGGCAGTTTTTGGGCGAACTTTGAGAATGGCAGGGAAAATTCCTCCTCCAGCGCCTTTGCGGTTGCCTGCAGTTTTTCCCAGACGGCTTTTGCCGGCGCCTGCTTGAAGGCAAACACAATCAGGTTGCCATGAGGCTCTGCCAGTATGGTGGCAATACGCCCCGCGAAGCTGTTTTCAAGACGTGCGAGATATTCGCGAACCCTTCCATCCCGGCTGAGCAGGTTGACAACCAGCATGCCATTTCTCGTCAATGCTTCACTTGCCTGATCATAAAAAGCCTGCGTGCATAGAGAAGCCACTTGCCTGCCATCGTCGAAACCATCGACCATCAGGATGTCTGTGCTGCCCGGATGGGCGGCAATATACTCGCTGCCTTCCGCGATCAGCACCGCCAGGCGCTCGTCGTCAGCCGGTACATGGAATTGGCTGCGGGCGACCGAAACCACCTGGGGGTTGATTTCGATCACGGTTGTATTGACCTTTGGCAGTTGCCAGTAAACAAATTTCGTCAGCGAGCCTCCTCCCAGACCGATCATGAGAATATTTTCAGGTCGTGGGCGAAACAGCAGGAAGCACATCATGCACTGGGTATAGGCCAACTGCAGCTCATTTGGGGCAGCGATGCGCATTGCGCTCTGTACCATGCTGCTCCCCAGGTGAAGCGAGCGGATACCGTACTCTTCGCTCAGGTGAACGAGACCGGCGTCTGCAAGAGGCGGATTTCTGCTGATGTTTGCCTGCCGTTCGCGGCGTTTCAGAAATCGTTTCATGAAAGGAGTCTTTCCTTATCCCGCTGCTCCTGCCCCTGCCGCGGACAAGCTTTACAAGCCGTTCTTTTTGATCTAGGTTTAGATGGAGCGGATGCCGGCACGATGTAATCCGGTCCGGTTTCGTGTCGAAGGGGAGACAGAGTTTTGCAGACAGGCATCAAATTGGTCACGGTTCTGGTCTTCCCTTTGTGCGGAGGCCTGCTGGCGGCGTGCGCAGGCATCGGCGGGGAGGGATCCTCGTTCACTCACGGAGGAAAGGTTGGCGGAAATCCCACCGCACTTGCCCGCTGTACCGTCGACCAACTCCAATCCGATAGTCGATGGATGATCCGCACCCTGCAATATCAGGTTTTCAGCTACCCGGATATTGCGGCCATGGAAATCTATGCCTATCCTGAAGGTAAACTCGCCGGCACCTACGCGCGCAACTCGCCTTCCAATCCCGATGCAGTGATCAGATACGGCCTGCCCACCCCCATCATCCATCCCGGCAGACCCGGCGGCAATGCTGGCAAGGAAGTGGATCCCGATTATTCTTTCGTTCTTACCTTGAAACGAACGGATAATGCTACGGCATTTGCCACTGTCAGTGGAAGGAAATATGAAAGCCGGATTGCGTGGGACACGCTGGAAGGCTGCTCGGCTCCCGAATAACTCTGCTGAAAAAGCTGAGGGTGGCTGCATAAAACGTAAAAAAATAAAGCCGGCTTTCCAGATTTTTCCCTCGAAACATGCATAAAAACAACCTCGCGAATAAAAATTGCAGATGTCGCGATACCTGTAATTTCAGGGACGCGCCGGGTAGAATGCGCAGGCAATATGGAATCGGGAATTGAAAGTGAAAATGATGCACCTATCCAAATCAGTGGCAACATCCAGGTTCGCAACAGTCGGCCCGGTGTTGATGTTGTTCGCCTCCCTGGTTATCGCGGGGGACTTCGAGGATGGAATGAAGTTCGTTCTCAGCAAGGATTATGCCAGAGCAGTGAAATCTTTCCGCAAGGCGGCCAACGAAGGCAACCCCGACGCTCAGTTCAATCTGGGCGTGTTGTATTCACGGGGTCATGGCGTGCCGCAGGATCATGAACAAGCCGCCAGGTGGTACCGCAAGGCGGCGGAGCAGGGGGACGCCCCGGCTCAATCCATGCTGGGGTACATGTATCTGAAAGGCCAGGGCGTCCCGCAGGATTATCAACAGGCAATGTTCTGGTATTTCCGGGCGGCCGACAGCGGATATGCCGTGGCGCAATACAATCTCGGAGTGATGTATGCGAAAGGCCAGGGGATGGAAAAGGATTATCGGCACGCCCTCTCCTGGTACCTGAAAGCCGCGGAGCAGGGGCATGCCCCTGCTCAGGCAATCATGGGATTCATGTATCTCAAGGGGCAGGGAGTCGAGCAGGATGACCAGCAGGCCGTATCCTGGTATCGCAAGGCAGCCGAACAAGGGTACGCAGAGGCGCAATATGCTCTTGGCGTACTCTACGCCAAGGGCCGCGGAGTCGCGCAGAGCAACCAGGAATCCGCCTCCTGGTACCGCAAGGCGGCTGAGCAGGGCAATGCGGATGCGCAGTTCAATCTTGGCATGATGTTCGCTGCGGGAGAAGGAGTCGCGCAGGATTATCGGCAGGCGGCATCCTTGTATCGCCAGGCGGCCAATCAAGGATATGCGCGCGCCCAGTTCAAGCTGGGGGTGGCAAATGCCAAAGGGCGGGGCGTTCGTGAGGACGCTTACGAGGCGGCGGCATGGTATCGCAAGGCGGCCGAGCAGGGCTATGCTCCTGCGCAGTTCAATCTCGGCGTGATGTATGCGGCGGGTAAAGGCGTCATTCAGGATGATCACCAGGCGGTGTCATGGTATCGCAAGGCGGCCGAGCAAGGAGATCCGGATGCGCAATATAACCTGGGGGTAAGGTATGACACCGCGCGAGGCATCGAAAAGGATGCACAACAGGCCGTAGCCTGGTATCGCAAGGCGGCCGAGCAGGGTTATGCGCCGGCGCAATACCGCCTGGGCGTGAAGTATGACAGCGGGCAGGGAGTGCCGCACGATTACGCGCAGGCGCTGGCCTGGTACCTGAAGGCAGCGGAGCAAGGGCATGCGGGCGCCCAGACCAATCTGGGCGTGCTGTATTACAATGGCAATGGCGTGAAACAGGACTATGTGGAAGCCGACAAGTGGTTCAGCATCGCCAGCGCCGGCGGCTACGAGGATGCCAAGGAGAATCGCGAGCTGATGGAAAAGCTGATGACCCCGATGCAAATCGGGGATGCGCGGCGCGAGGCGGATGAATGGGCAAGAGCAAACCAAAGGTAATTCTGTTACTTCCGTTAACATTGCCACCTCTCCTTTCCGCTTCCACAGGAATACATCGGTAAAGTGTACTTTGGACTCAGGTTGATTCAGGAAGCGCTTTGAAAATACGACTTTTATAATCTCCAGCCATCGATCGGGTGCATCCCTTGGAATCGCGAGCCGGGAATCAGGAAATGCGGCCTGTAGAGCCAGCCGTGGCCGGCAACCGGATGCGGCGCCTGGCGACCGCGCTGCTGATCATGATGCTTGCGATCCTCGTTCTGGCCAATGTGTTTCTTTCAGTTCATCCGTCGGTTGGGTACGTTCGCGCCTTTGCCGAAGCTGCGGTAGTGGGTGCGCTGGCGGACTGGTTTGCCATAACAGCGTTATTCCGCCAGCCCCTCGGCCTGCCGATCCCCCACACCGCGATCATTCCGCGTAACAAGGATCGAATCGGTGCCTCACTGGGACGCTTCGTGGAGAGCAACTTTGCTTCTCCCGAAGTAGTTGCAGCCAAACTCGCGAGTGTGGATTTGTCCGGAAAACTGGCTACATGGCTGTCCGAGCAGGGGCGTACCGACCTGTTCGCCGACTACGTGACGCGCCTGATTCCGGAATTGCTGGATTCGATGGACGAGCGCCACATGCAGCGTCTCGTTTCGGGCGGCATGCTGGAAAAAGTGGCCCGCGTCGATCTTGGCCCTTTGCTCGGCGAGGCGGTGATGATGCTCACTGCGGAAAAGCGGCACCAGCGACTGCTGGACAAGCTGTTGCTTGAGGCTGATGAATATGTAACCGCGAACGAATCACGTATTCGCCAGCGCGTGCGAAAAAACACAGCCTGGTTCTGGCAGCGGTTTTCAATGGATGAAAAAGTGGGGGAAAGCGTGGTGGCGGCGTTGCGAGAGGTTGTGGCGGAGATTGCGCGCGACCCCGCGCACCCCCTGCGTTTGCGACTGGATACGGCCATCGGCAAGCTCGCCTCCGACCTGGCTACTTCGCCCGAGTATCGCGAGCAGATTGCCGCCCATGCCCGCAAACTGCTGGAGCATCCGGCCTTGCGGGACTATGCAACCGGAGTCTGGCGCGACATCCGTAACGGGATGCGCGAGGACATCGACAGCGAGAAATCAGCAATCAGGGCGTGGATGCGGAGTGTCATGGGAGCCGGCGCCAATACGGTACTCCAGGACCCTGGCCTGCGGGAGCGGCTTAATAACTGGCTGCGGGACATGCTGGTGGAGACGGTGCAGTCTCACCAGCGCGATGTGGGGCAACTGATTGCCGACACCGTGCGGGAGTGGGATACACAGACAGTCACCCGCCGCATCGAGCGGCAGGTGGGCGAAGACCTTCAGTACATACGCATCAATGGCACACTGATAGGCGGACTGGTTGGTCTCGTGATCTACACCATCGCCCACGCGTTCACTTAATCTTCAGCCTCCAAACAAGCTTCCTCAGCAAACCTTCAAGAACATGATGCTAATGCACTGTGTGCGGAACAAGGTGCAATGAGCAGGCATAGGACAACTCAATTATAAGGCAATTCTAATTCCGATCCATCTTCCGGTACTGCACCGCTTCCGCAATGTGTGCGCCGGTAATCGCCGGGCTTGCAGCCAGATCGGCAATGGTCCGTGCCACTTTCAGGATGCGGTGATAAGCCCGGGCGGAAAGATTCAGGCGGCTCATAGCCTGCCTGAGCAGATTTTCCCCCGCCTTGTCCGGAATACAGTACTTGTCGATATCCTTTACTGCCAGAAGGGCATTCGCCTTCCCCTGGCGCTCCAGTTGCCGCTGGTAAGCGGTTTCCACGCGCTGCCGGATGGCTTCGCTGGATTCTCCCTGCGCCTGCCGCATCAGGTCCTCTTCAAGTGGGGCGGGCACTTCGATCTGTATGTCGATCCGGTCCAGCAGGGGGCCGGAGATCTTTCCGCGGTAGCGCGCCACCTGGTCAGGCGTGCAGCGGCATTTTCCGCTGAAATGTCCGAGGTAGCCGCAAAGACAGGGGTTCATGGCTGCGACCAGCTGAAAGCGCGCGGGAAACTCGGCCTGCCGTGCCGCGCGTGAGATCGTGATGCGTCCCGATTCCAGCGGTTCGCGCAATACTTCCAATACCTTGCGATCGAACTCGGGCAATTCATCCAGAAACAATACCCCGTTCACCGCCAGCGAAATCTCGCCGGGACGGGGATTGCTGCCGCCTCCGACAAGAGCAACGCCCGAAGCCGTGTGATGCGGGGAACGATAGGGACGCCGCTTCCAGCTGGCAACCCTGAAACCGCCGCTTCCGAGAGATTGCATTGCAGCCGATTCGAGCGCTTCCTCTTCGGTCATGGGGGGCAGGATGCCGGGAAGGCGTGCTGCCAGCATCGATTTGCCCGTGCCGGGAGGGCCGATCATCAGGAGACTATGACCGCCTGCCGCCGCAATTTCAAGCGCACGCTTGGCTTGCGCCTGTCCTTTGACCTCTTCCATGCCTGGATAGCGAGGCGCACTTTCCGCACTCTCGCCCGCGCCTGTACCCATGTCCTTCTCCGAAGGAAGCGAATAAAGTTGCAGAGGTTCACGCCCGGCAAGGTGGGCGCAAATCTGGAGCAGGGAAGTTGCGGGGTAAACCGTGGCTTCTCTGACCAGCGCCGCCTCCGCAGCATTTTGTTCAGGCAGCACGAAGCTGCGGCCAGAGCGGGCGACCCCATAAGTCATGGCAAGGGCGCCGCGGATGCCGCGCAGTTCTCCGGTCAGCGCCAGCTCTCCGGCCCATTCATAAAGGCCGAGCTTGTCCGATGGAATCTGGCCGGTTGCGGCCAATATGCCCAATGCAATCGGCAGGTCGAAGCGGCCGCTTTCCTTGGGCAGGTCAGCCGGGGCAAGATTGACGGTGATGCGCCGGGGTGGAAACTCGAAGCGTGTATTCTGCAGCGCGGCCCGCACGCGATCCTTGCTTTCCTTTACTTCCGCTTCCGGCAGGCCCACGATGGTAAAGCCCGGCAGTCCGTTGGCAATGTGAACTTCCACTGTTACCAGTGGCGCCTCCATGCCAGCGATAGCGCGGCTATAGAGAACAGCGAGCGACATGCAAAAATTCTCAACCGGAATGAATCATCTGATACAGATAATAAACGGCAGAGTCGGGCATTTCTTGCGGGTTTAAAAACTGATGAGTCAAAATCTAAAATCTGGATGGAGTCTTATTCCGTCTCCGACAGATCGTCCAGCGTCTCCGGGGGGACATCCAGAGTGTTGGACAGGGGGCCGCTCTTCGCAGCACTCTCCAATGCTGCCACCCGTGTTTCAAGCGCGATCAGCTTTTCACGCGTGCGCTTGAGCACCTCCTGCTGTACCTCGAATTCCTCGCGCGTTACCAGATCCAGGCGGGTGAACACTGCCCCGAGCATGACGCGAAGGTTCTTCTCGACATCCTTCACCGGGCTTTGCGCCACCAATTCATTAACTTTGGTTACAATTTCTTCCAGTACCTTCTGGTTAACCATGATTCCTCCTGTTTCCGCTTCGCCACCGGACCGGTGAGAAGCGATACTTGATGTTAAAATCTCATACTTCGATCAAATAGGCAATCAGCAGATTATATGGAACGCTACCGTCTTCTGGAAAACTGGCTCGTCGCACAGTTTCCTGACAGGCAGTTTACCTTGTCGCCTGCTTCGGCGGATGCAAGTTTTCGACGCTATTTCCGCATCAAGTTCGACGACGGCAGAACCTTGATTGTGATGGACGCGCCACCGCAGCAGGAAGATTGCAGTTCCTTTTTGCAGGTGGCCAGCCAGTTTTCAGCGGCAGGTGTCCATGTACCGCAGATTCTGGCGCAGAATTTGCTACGGGGTTTTTTGTTGCTGTCCGATCTCGGGAACACGACCTTTCTGCAGGCATTGAATGGCAATTCAAACGGCATCGACAGCGTGGCCAGGGATGCTGATGCAAGCCGTTTATACAGCGATGCCACGAATGCGCTCCTCAAGATCCAGCTTGTGAGCCGGCCGGGCTTGTTGCCGGATTACGACGAAGCATTGCTGCGGAGGGAACTGAATCTTTTTCCGGACTGGTATCTCGCATACCATTTGCAGGTGACGCCTGTCGCCAGCCAGAAGGCGCAGCTCGATGCCATTTTCCGGCTCATCCTGCAAAATAACCTGGCGCAACCCAGAGTTTTTGTTCACCGCGACTACCACTCGCGCAATCTGATGGTAACGTCTCCCAATCCGGGAATTCTCGATTTTCAGGATGCGGTGTATGGCCCCATTACTTACGATCTCGTATCTCTGTTCAAGGATGCATACATCCGCTGGGACGAGGAACGCATACTGGACTGGCTGATCCGCTATTGGGAGCAGGCGCGCAAACTCCAGTTGCCGGTTGCAGCAAGCTTTACGGATTTTTACCGCGATTTCGAGTGGATGGGTGTGCAACGCCATCTCAAGGTCCTGGGAATATTTTCGCGCCTGAATTATCGCGATGGCAAGAGCGGCTATCTCAAAGACATACCGCTGGTGGCGGATTACCTGCGCAAGGCGTGTGAACGCTACCGAGAGCTCAATCCCTTGCTGACGCTGCTTGACCGGTGGGAGATCAACAGGCCGGAGCTGAAAGTTGGCTACACTTTCTGAGAAGGCCGGAACCGGGTTTGCGGCCATGATCCTCGCGGCCGGACGCGGAGAACGCATGCGCCCCCTGACGGATACTTTGCCCAAGCCCTTGCTGCGCGTGGGAGGCAGGGCGCTGATCGAATACCATCTGCATAATCTCGCACAAGCGGGATTTCGCGATATTGTCATCAACCACGCTCATCTTGGACAGATGATCGAAGCCGCGCTGGGCAACGGCGAGCGCTTCGGGGTTCGCATTCGCTACTCGCCCGAACCTGCCGCTGCCGCCCTTGAAACCGCGGGTGGCATTGCGCAAGCCCTGCCTGTTCTAACAGCGGACGCTGGCAACGGGCAGCGCCAGCCTTTTCTTGCCGTGAATGCCGATATCTATTGCAGCATGGACTTTTCGACTCTGCTGCCGGTCTTGAACCGCATGCGGGACCATGCGGGCAGTGCGCTTGCGCATCTGGTGCTGGTTGATAATCCTGCGCATCACCCGGGCGGGGATTTTTCTCTCGAATCCGGCAGGGTTACAGCAACCGGAAAAGAGAGGCTTACGTTCAGTGGCATTGGCATATACCAGCCCGAGCTTTTTCAGGATATCGTGCCCGGAACCGTTGCCAAACTCGCTCCTCTGCTGAAGGAGGCCATGGCCAGGGAAAAAGTGAGCGGACAACGTTACTGCGGATCATGGGTGGATGTGGGTACACCGGAGCGTCTTCGCCTGCTCGACAGCGATCTGATGCGGCCAGTATCCTGAATTATCCTGAATTGTCTCCTGTCACCTCCTGCTGCCTTCCGTACTCCGGAATCAGGCGGTCGGGGATCGGGAGAATGAACCGATTTACCGCCACGTCTAGACGTCGCAGGAATCCCTCGACTTCAGGCCGGAGAGGATGTCAGTTTGCTTTATACATTCAGATACTGTAAAAATGCTTGCTAAATGACCCCCGTTAAATCCTTCGCCGATCGTCGCCACTCCCTGGCATGGCAAATGCAGGAAGGTGTCGCCATCATCCCCACTGCCGCTGAGCGCGTGCGGAACCGGGATGCGCATTATCCTTACCGCTTCGACAGTTATTTCTATTATCTGACCGGGTTTGGCGAGCCGGAGGCGGTGCTCGTGATCGTGGCGGGACCGGTGGACGGCGTATCGAGACACATACTGTTCTGCCGCGAAAAAAACGCCGAGCGAGAGATATGGGATGGGTACCGTTACGGCCCCGAAGCGGCCCGGGAAGCGTTCGGGTTCGACGAGGCCTACCCCATCTCTACGCTGGATGAACGGCTGCCCAAGCTGATTGCGGGACAACCGGCGATCTATTATTCACTGGGTCACGACGCAGCCTGGGACAAGCGTGTAGTGGGATGGATCAATGAAGTGCGGCAACAGGTGCGCAACGGCGTTACCCCTCCTGAAGACATTCGCGATATTCGCCGGCTGCTGGATGAGATGCGTTTGTTCAAAAGCCCGGAAGAGCTGCAAGTCATGCAGCAGGCGGCACGGATTTCGGCGAATGCGCATCAGCTGGCCATGAAAAAAACCCGCCCTGGAATGAAGGAATATGAGGTGGAGGCGGAACTGTTGCGCGAATTCCGCCGCCATGGAGCCCAGGCGCCGGCTTATACGCCGATTGTTGCCGGCGGAGCGAACGCATGCGTGCTTCATTATGTCGAAAACAAGGACAGGCTGAATGAGGGCGAATTATTGCTGATCGATGCAGGCTGCGAACTCGACGGCTACGCGTCTGATATCACGCGCACCTTTCCGGTCAACGGAAAATTCAGCGCGGCGCAAAAGGATTTGTACGAACTGGTGTTATATGCCCAGGCGGCGGCAATAGCCGAGGTAAGGCCGGGTAATTCCTGGGATGCGCCGCACAATGCAGCCATTGCCCTGCTTTCGCAGGGCTTCATTGAATACGGCCTGTGCCGCGGCAGCCTGGAGGAGGTCGTGGAAAAGGAAGGCTACAAGCGTTTCTATATGCATCGCACCGGTCACTGGCTGGGGTTGGACGTGCATGACGCCGGTGAATACAAGCAGAATGGGAGATGGCGCGCTTTACTTCCGGGAATGACCCTGACAGTGGAGCCAGGATGTTACATCCGCGCTGCGGATGATATACCCGCCCATTTTCATAATATCGGCATCCGTATCGAAGACGATGTCACCGTAACGGAGGAGGGATGTGAAGTATTGACATCGGCTGCTCCAAAGATGGTGGATGAGATTGAAGAACTGATGCGACGGAGGAAATCTAAATAATGGATGAAAACCCCCGAATAGTTATCAGACGCATAACCCGCGACAGAAGCACCGGGGCGCCGGAAGAGTCTGTTTTCAAAGCGGGTGGAGGCGGCAGTCGTTTGCTCACCTATCTGTTTCTGATCCCCGTGTTTATCGTCATGGTGGTTCTTGGCATTTTCTTTTTTACCGCTTTTCTTGCATTATTTGCAGTCGCCGCTGGCGGTCTCGCATTCCGGATATGGTGGTTGCGACGCAAGTTGCAGAAATCCGGGCAGGCTGCGGAAGGAGATTATGTTGTCATCGAAGACGCGGAAATTGTCGAAGAACGGATTGACAAGACAAAAGGCCGTCAGGAGCACGACAGTCAGTAGTAGTCAGGGGCAATAACAGAAATCCGCTTCAGTCATCCGCTTCAGTCAGCTTTCCATGGTCGACGCTCAATATCAATATGACTACGATCTGATCATCATCGGCGGCGGCCCGGTGGGCATGGCATTGGCGCTCGCGTTGCGGAACAGCGGGCTGTCGATACTGCTGCTGGAAGCGCGCGGGCTGCCGGAGAAAGCGGAAGATCCGCGTCCTCTGGCCTTGTCCCAGGGCAGCCGGCTTGTCCTGCAGCGCCTGGGTGTCTGGAAGGCGCTCTCCGGCGTTACTCCCATCTTCACCATTCATGTCTCCAACCAGGGCGGACTCGGCAGGACTGTCATGATGGCCCGCGAAATAGGGGTGCCCGCGCTGGGATATGTGGTCAATTACGATGACATGTTCCGTGCGATGCACGGAACCCTCCAGAAGTGCGAGATGGATTACCTGACAGGAGCCCAGGTAGCCCATATGGAAACAGGTGACGGATTTGGGCGGGTGGAATTCGAGCATGGGGGGATAACAAAAAAGGCGACAGCCAGGCTGCTGGTGGTGGCAGACGGGGGCCGCCTTACTGCGCAGATCGAAGGCATCACGCAGCACGTGCATGACTACGAGCAATGGGCGATTGTTGCGCGTGTAAAGACCGAGCATTTTGAGGAGCATTTGGCGGAACAGGCTTCCGGAACGGAATTATCAGGTACGGAACAAGCATTCGCCCGAATTCGAACGAGACCGGGAATGCAGTCTTTGCGGGCAAAGACTGCGGAGAGCGTTCCCGGAAGCCGTCAACCGGGCGTGGCTTATGAACGCTTCACCCCGGAGGGCCCCGTTGCACTATTGCCTGCGGGTGATGGCTTTGCGTTGGTATGGACCGTTTCCCCCGGCGCAGTGCAGGAAATTCTTGGTCTGGATGACACCGCCTTTCTTGAGCGGTTGCATGGCCATTTCGGTGACCGTCTCGGCAAATTCATTGAAGCCGGCAAGCGCTCCGGTTTCCCCCTTGCGCTCAAGTATGCGACTCCCGTCACCGTCTCTCGTACCGTGTTGATCGGCAATGCCGCCCAGACGCTGCATCCGGTTGCCGGGCAGGGATTCAACCTGGGGCTGCGCGATGCGTGGGAGCTGGCTGAGGAAATCATCGCGTTTCCCGCTGAAACCGGTACGCCCGCCATGCTTGCCCGCTACAGCAGCAAGCGCCGCTTGGACAGCAGCATGGGACGTACCTTCACGGACTCGCTGGTGAAACTCTTTTCCAACGACAATCCTCTCTTGGGCACTATGCGCGGCATGGGGTTAAGCGCGCTCGACTGCCTGCCGCAACTCAAAAAATTCGTTGCGCGGCGCATGATGTTCGGTGCGCGAGGGTGATCCTGAGGATGAAGCCGAGATCGCGCAAGCCTGTTTCACGTCTCTCTGTTCATGCGTGACCCGCAAAAACGGATAAGGGTCGGGGCGGTTGACGCAAGATAAAGCGCCGGGGAAGGTTTCGTGTGCATGGCGAAATCTGCTTTCCGGCAATGAAATTTGTCGCGCCATAAATCATCTGGTACTCTCTCGTTGCCGCGTGCTCTGCTCCGGAGGTCTTATCGAAAGAGGCAGGGCCGCTCCTCTAATCCGCAATAGCTGTTAGAATTACGTCCATTCTCATCCCTTGCTCGTCACCGCACTTTGGCGGGCCAGTTCAGAATCATGAAAATCGGTTCTCATATTCTCAAAAACAATCTTATCGTGGCGCCTATGGCGGGGGTGACAGATCGCCCGTTCAGGCAACTGTGCAAAAACATGGGCGCTGGAATGGCTGTGTCCGAAATGGTGTCGAGCAATTCGCTCCTCTGGGGTTCCGAGAAGACGCGCCGTCGCGCCAATCATGAAGGCGAGGTGGATCCGATCTCGGTGCAGATCGCCGGTGCCGACCCGACGATGATGGCGGAAGCTGCGCGCTACAATGTCGCGCAAGGAGCCCAGATCATCGACATCAATATGGGGTGCCCCGCCAAGAAGATTTGTAATGTCATGGCAGGCTCCGCATTGCTGCAGGATCCGCCGCTGGTGGGACGTATCCTGGATGCCGTCGTAGGTGCGGTGAGTGTGCCTGTCACCCTCAAGATTCGCACCGGGTGGGACACCCAGCACAAGAATGCGCTCTCCATTGCCCGCATCGCGGAGAATGCGGGCATCCAGGCGCTTGCCATCCATGGACGTACACGCGCCTGTGCTTATACCGGCCATGCCGAATACGATACCATTGCGGCAGTAAAGGCTGAGGTGCAGATTCCCGTTGTCGCCAATGGGGACATTACGACACCGGAAAAAGCAAAACACGTTCTTGACTATACGGGAGCGGATGCCGTCATGATCGGCCGCGCAGCCCAGGGCCGTCCCTGGATCTTTCGCGAGATCAGTCACTATCTCGCTACCGGCTCACACCTTCCGCTGCCGGAAGTGGCCGAGATTCACCGTGTACTCGTTGCACATTTGCACGATCTGTATAGCTTCTATGGCGAGTATTCGGGGGTGCGCATCGCCCGCAAGCATATTTCCTGGTACACCAAGGGACTGGTCGGATCTGCGGGTTTCCGTCATGCCATGAACCAGCTGCAGTCTACCGACCAGCAGCTGTCCGCGGTTAACGACTTTTTCAGCGAGCTTGCCGGCTACGGGCGGCGACTGACCTATGTCGAGGCTGAGGAGCTGGTGGCATGAGCATAATCAATGAAAACGATATCGCGCGATGCGTACGTAAAACAGTCGAAGATTACTTTAACGATCTCGACGGCGAAAAGCCGCATGCCATCCACGAGATGGTGATACGCAGCGTGGAAAAGCCTCTTATCGAACTGGTCATGGAACGGGCCGAGGGTAATCAAACCCGTGCAGCCGAATTGCTCGGCATCAACCGCAATACGCTGCGCAACAAAATGAAGCAGTATCAGATCAAATAGACGATCGGACAAAGCTGCCGTTACACGCCTGAATGGCCAGTCGCAAGCGGGCCTCAATGTTGTAATGCATCACGCCACAGACCCGATCCAGATTCAGTAAAAATACGAATGTCGATTAAACAAGCCCTGATCAGTGTTTCAGATAAAAGCGGTGTTTTCGAATTTGCGCAAGAGCTGTGCAAACTCGGGGTAGCCATCCTGTCTACCGGCGGCACTGCCAGACTGCTGAGGGATGCCGGTGTTGCCGTGACCGAGGTCGGAGACTACACCGGATTTCCGGAGATGCTGGATGGACGGGTCAAAACCCTGCATCCCAAGATACACGGGGGCATTCTGGCAAGACGGGATTTGCCCGAGCATATGGCCGCGCTGGAAAAGGCTGAAATTCCCCCGATCGACCTGGTAGTAGTGAACCTGTATCCTTTCAGGCAGACAGTGGCGCGGCCGGATTGCAGCCTGGAAGAGGCCATTGAAAATATCGATATCGGCGGCCCCACCATGGTGCGCGCTGCTGCCAAGAACTACCAGAGCGTGGTCGTAGTCACCGACCCGGCGGATTATCACCTGTTACTTGATGAGATGAAGGCCGGCGGAGGCGAGGTCGCGCCTGAGTTCCGGTTCCGGCTGGCGTGCAAGGCGTTTTCGCATACGGCCGCCTATGATGAGGCGATCAGCAACTATCTCACCTCCATCGAGGAGAAAACTGCACAACACTGCACCTTTCCGGAACGCCTGAATCTCGATTTCAGCCTGGCGCAGCCTCTGCGCTACGGGGAAAACCCGCATCAGGAGGCCGCCTTTTACCGCGACCCGCAACGCGTTCCCGGCAGCCTGGCAAGCTACAGGCAGTTGCAGGGTAAGGAACTCTCTTACAACAACATTGCGGATGCGGATGCCGCCTGGGAATGCGTAAAGACGTTTGATTCTCCAGCCTGTGTCATCATCAAGCATGCCAATCCTTGCGGCGTGGCAGTCGCCGATTCGCCCCTCGCGGCTTACAGGCTTGCATTTGCCACCGATCCCACTTCCGCATTCGGCGGCATTATCGCTTTCAATCGCACGCTGGACGCCCCGGCTGCCGAAGCGGTGATGAGCCAGTTTGTCGAAGTGATCATCGCGCCGCAAGTGACCGACGAGGCAAGACAGATGCTCGCGCTTAAAACCAATGTGCGCGTGCTGACCGTGTCGCTTGACGTACCCTCTGAAACGGGGAGCAACGCCTGCGACTTCAAGCGTGTGGGAGGAGGACTGCTGGTGCAGACTCCGGACAGCCTCAACGTTGCCGTGGACCAATTGAAGGTGGTGACCAAAGTCCAGCCGACGGCGCAGCAGTTGCAGGACCTGCTGTTTGCCTGGCGGGTGGCGAAATTCGTCAAATCGAACGCAATCGTCTTTTGTGCCCATGGACAGGCGCTCGGCGTGGGCGCCGGGCAGATGAGCCGGGTGGACAGTGCCCGCATTGCTTCGATCAAGGCCGGGAATGCCGGGCTCACCCTGGCAGGTTCGGTGGTGGCTTCCGATGCTTTCTTCCCTTTCCGCGACGGACTGGATGTCGTCGTCCAGGCAGGCGCGGTGGCGGTCATCCAGCCGGGCGGCAGCGTACGCGACGAAGAGGTGATCGCTGCGGCGGATGAACAGAAGGTGGCGATGGTATTTACCGGCGTGCGTCATTTCAGGCACTGAAGCATGGAAAAAGAGGCTGTTACCGGCGCTCCACTGCGAGAGCAACCAAGTGCGTTCATAGCGTTGGATGCTTTGCATGAAATTTCTCAGTTCCCTCCAGGTTATCGATTTTTGCTTTTTCTCATGAATACCTCGATCAACGCAGCCAACACCGATAGGCACGGTTAGCACAGGTCAACTTGCAAGGCTACCTTCAGTTCTGAATTAAGAGATATGAAACTACTTGTAATCGGCAGTGGAGCCCGAGAACACGCGCTGGCGTGGAAACTGGCCGAGTCCTCGCACAAAAGGTTTCCCGCGACAGTATTTGTCGCTCCCGGCAATGCGGGCACCGAACTCGAAAAAGACCTGAAGAACCTGCCCATTACCGCGATTCCGGACTTGATCGAGTTCGCCAGAAAGGAATCGATCGCGTTCACCGTCGTCGGGCCGGAAGCGCCGCTGGCGGAAGGTATCGTCGATGCCTTCCGTTCCGCTGGCCTGAAGATCTTCGGTCCTACTCAAAAGGCGGCGCAGCTGGAAACTTCCAAGGATTTCGCCAAGGCTTTCATGGGCCGCCATGGCATCCCTACCGCAGACTACGCCACCTTCAATTCTGCTGCCAAGGCGCACCGGTATGTCGACAAGAAGGGCGTTCCCATCGTGATAAAAGCGGACGGGCTGGCGGCAGGTAAAGGCGTGGTCGTGGCGGTGACCCTGGAAGAGGCGCATGCCGCTGTGGACAGGATGCTGGGCGAAAAGCGGGCACGCAAGGCAGGACCGAAGATTGTGATCGAGGAATTTGTGGAAGGCGAGGAAATCAGTTTCATCGTCATGAGCGATGGCCGCCATACCTTGCCACTGGCCACGAGCCAGGATCACAAGCGATTGGAGGAAGGCGACCAGGGCCCCAACACCGGCGGCATGGGCGCCTATTCCCCCGCCCCGTCAATTACGCCTACCCTCCATGGAAAAATAATGCGGGAAGTGATCCAGCCTGCGATAAACGGGATGGAAAAGGAAGGTGAGCGCTACATCGGTTTTCTTTATGCCGGGCTCATGATTACGCCTGGCGGCGGCATCAAGGTGCTGGAGTTCAACTGCCGCATGGGTGATCCGGAAGCCGAGGTCATCCTGCTGCGCCTCAAGAGCAATTTTATTACCCTCATCGAGCATGCCCTGACGGGAAACCTGGACAAGATAGAGGCCGAGTGGGACCGGCGCACTGCCTTGGCGGTGGTCTTGGCGGCGAGCGGATATCCAGATTCTCCCCGCAAGGGCGATGCCATCCAGGGGCTGGCCACCTTGCCTGCAATGTTGCCTGAGGAAAAGGACTATCATGTTTTCCATGCGGGTACCGCTACCGCAGGGGGCGGCGAAAACGGGGAAGAGATCGTGACGGCCGGTGGGCGCGTCCTCTGTGTCGCTGCTTTGGGCGACAACGTCAGGATGGCGCAGCGCCGGGCTTACCAGATTGCCGGGCAGATCCATTTCGAGGGTTGCCAGATGCGCCCTGATATCGGGTATCGGGCCATTAACCACCGAAAATAGCAGTGGACGGATGAAAGAAAAGAGGAATCAGCAGCAGACAAGTCTATGGGAGATCGCATGAGCACCGCGCAACAAGCCCGGGAGTTCTTCACGGGACTTCAGCAAAGCATCGTGGAGGGACTGGAAAAAGTCGATGGCAAGCACTTCCGCCGTGATGAATGGGAGCGGCCGGAAGGGGGCGGAGGCCTGAGCTGCGTGCTGGAAGAGGGTAACGTGCTGGAGCGCGGCGGAGTGAACTACTCGCACGTGTTCGGGGGAGGCCTGCCCGCCTCCGCCACCGCTGCGAGGCCGGAACTGGCCGGACGCGGGTTCGAGGCAATGGGAGTGTCGCTTGTGCTGCACCCGCGCAACCCCTATGCCCCTACCGTGCATCTCAATGTGCGCTATCTCGAAGCGCGCAAGGAAGGCGCCGAGCCGGTATGGTGGTTCGGCGGCGGCATGGATCTCACGCCTTATTACGGCTTTGAAGAAGACGCAGTGCATTTTCACCAGACCTGCAAGGATGCGCTGCAACTGTTCGGCGACGATTACCATCCACGCTTCAAGAAATGGTGCGACGAATATTTCTACCTCAAGCACCGCAGGGAGCCGCGCGGTATTGGCGGCATATTCTATGATGACCTGGGTAAGCCCGACTTTGATGGCTGCTTCAACCTGACGAAGAGCGTGGGCAATCACTTCCTGGATGCCTATGTCCCGATCCTGCAGCGGCGGAAGAGCATGCCCTACGGAGAACGCGAACGCGACTTTCAGGCTTACCGCCGTGGCCGCTACGTGGAATTCAATCTCGTGTGGGACCGGGGAACCCTGTTCGGCCTGCAATCAGGGGGGCGCACCGAGTCCATCCTCATGTCCCTGCCCCCGATCGTCAAATGGCGTTACGACTGGAAGCCGGAGCCGGGCAGCGTGGAAGACAAGCTCTATACGGATTTTCTGATCGGGAAGGATTGGGTGTGAGACGTTATAACTTAGCCTGAAGCTCCTGTTACTTTGCAACGTCATACTACGGCGCAACAGTTTGTTATAAAATATGCAATTAATGGGGACGTAGCTCAGCTGGGAGAGCGTCGCGTTCGCAATGCGAAGGTCGGGAGTTCGATCCTCCTCGTCTCCACCAACTCACCATCCAAAGAAGTCCTAGGAAGTCCTATAAGCCCGCTAAATGCGGGCTTTTTCATTGGTTTATCGTCCTGCAACGTCCCACGAAGTTCTATTGAATCCAGCACTCAAAGGGGGCATAATTTGGCCATATATGCCCCCAATGCAGATTTGATGCCCCCAAATAGGTATTTCGGATGAAGTTAAATGATATGGCGGTGCGGAAAGCCAAGCCTGAAGACAAACCCTACAAAATGGCTGATGGTGGAGGTATGTATCTCGAGGTAATGCCGAATGGTTCGAAATATTGGCGGTTCAAGTACCGGTTTGGAGGGAAAGAAAAACGTCTCGCTTTTGGCGTTTATCCAGATGTGTCACTAAGCCTGGCGCGCAGCCGGAGAGACGATGCTCGGAAGCTGTTGGCCAATGATGTCGATCCGGGCGTGGTCAAGCAGCAGTCCAAGCGCGCAAGCAAGGAAAATGCGGCGAACAGTTTTGAGGCGATCGCCCGAGAATGGTTTGCAAAGTTTTCCCCTCAATGGGCACCCTCACATGCTGACAAAATTATTAGGCGTTTGGAAAACGATGCTTTCCCTTGGATCGGGAGCAAACCCATTGCAGACATTACGCCCCCTCAGTTGCTGGCGGTAATCCGCCGTACCGAAACCCGAGGAGCATTGGATACGGCTCATCGCCTCAAGCAGAATTGTGGGCAGGTCTTTCGTTATGCTGTGGCTACCGGCCGGGCTGAGCGGGATCCGTCTCAGGATTTGAAAGACGCTATCCCATCGGTCAAAAAGAACCACTTCGCCTCGATTACTGATCCCGTACAGGTAGGAGAGCTTCTGCGGGCAATAGAGGGCTTTAGAGGCACTTTTATCGTTCAGTGTGCCCTACGCCTTGCCCCAATGTTTTTTGTGCGTCCTGGCGAGCTACGGCGTGCGGAATGGAAGGATTTTGACTTTGATAAGGCTGAGTGGCGCTATTTTGTTACAAAGACCAAAACAGAGCATTTGGTCCCATTAGCTACTCAAGCGGTAATCGTCTTGCGGGAGCTGCAAGCCTTGACCGGCAATGAGCGGTATGTGTTTCCTGGGCGTGATCCCAAAAAGCCGATGAGCGATGCTGCGATCAATGCTGCATTGCGGCGTATGGGATATGACACCAAAACCGAGATAACCGGGCATGGCTTTAGAGCGATGGCACGAACGATCCTTGCCGAAGAGTTGCACCAAAAACCGGAGGTAATCGAGCACCAGCTGGCGCATAAAGTACCTGACGTGCTGGGGGCTGCGTACAACCGCACCAAATTCCTGAAGGAGCGGCGGGCAATGATGCAAACTTGGGCTGACTATCTGGACAGTTTAAATTCTATTAACGTACAAGAGGATACAGGAATTGCTTGACGGCAGCGGGTACATGATTTATCATTAATTTGTAGTATCGAGTTTTATTCTCTATCGTTAATATTGGCCCTCGGAAGAGGGCTTTTTCATTTCCAGCCCGCCATTCGCGGCTTTTTTATTGCCCTGTTTCTGTCTTTTTGAATCCATATAGATGCAAAAAAACCTCTTGATTAGCCCCCCGTTTTCGGGTACAGTTCAGGCAAAGTGATGTAGTTGCGTCAAAACAAGCCAGCCCGCGAAAACGGGCTATTTTTTTGTCCTTTAATCCATAAGTATCCTCAAGAGTCCAAAAATCTCTTGAATAGATTGCCCATTTTCTGTACATTTCTGGTACGCTGTGTGATCAGTATGCGTAGCAAACCAAACCCGCCCCGAGCGGGTATTTTTTTGCCCATCGTTTAACCCACTCTCTTTCGTCTCCCCCTCCTGAATTTCCCCAAATATCGATAAAGTTTTAAGCCGCCTGATTTTCTGAAAAGAGAGTCAGGCTTTTTTTATGCCCGTCCTGCGAAAGCTCGGCGGGCTTTTTTATGGAAAAAGCACATGACAAAGCAGCATAGATTTATGGATTTGCCTCAAGTATTGGACGTAACCAGCAGCTCTAGGAGCCACATTTATGCACTCGTGGCAAAAGGTGAATTTCCACAACCGATAAAGCTCGGGCTGCGTTCGACAAGGTGGCTGGAATCTGAAGTCCAGGCATGGATGGAAGAGCGGATAGCAAAGAGCCGCGGCCTTGATTCGAAGGTGGTCTGATTATGAACAGGCATCACTTCATTCCCCTCGAACTCGAAACCAGAGCCGCAATTCCTACCGATGCCGCCGCGCATCACCTAAACAGAAAGTCACAAACCCTTCGCGCCTGGGCCTGCCTTGAGAATGGCCCTATCCGTCCTATCCGCATAAATGGACGGTTAGCTTGGAAAGTATCTGATATTCGCGCCATCCTGAATGGGAGCGCGCAATGAGACACGCAGCCTACACCATAGAGCAATTCTGCGAAGCGTATCACTGCCCCCGCGAGTATTACAACGTCCTAAAGCAGCAGTATCTTGCCCCCGACGAAATCAAACTTGGCGATCAAATCATTATCACCCGACGCTCCGCCGAGAAATGGGAAGAGCGCATGGCGAGAGAACAAGGTCCTGCTCCAGGGTTTTTTGCGCTATGAATAACTCCTTGACATCCGCATCAGAGCGGGATTATGCTTTCCACACCTCTGCAAATTCAGGGGCCGAGATTGGCGTCTCGGGAAGTAAGGCGGACAAACCGCCGCTGAGCGGTTTTTTTACGTCCGTAGCATGGCCATCACCCCTTATGGGTGGCTCGTGTGGGGAGCCTTCGGGCTCGCCGGTCCTTACTCCGGTACGCCAACCTGCACGAGTCCGCCCGCCCGATTGGCGTCGGGGAGCGGAAATCTTAAACCGCTTAGTAAGGAGTCATACCATGCCTAAGGCATCCCCACGCGCATCCGCGCAAATTGCAAACCCCATACTAAACCCAGTCAACGGCCTTACCCCAGTTCGTAAATGGCAGGCCGGTTTTCTTGGCATCTACTACGAATTCGTTGAGACAGAAACGACTATCCGGCTGTCCGGTTTAGTACCGGAAGGGACTCCTTATCCTTCATTAAAAAAACAATCATTCATACGCGGCTGGGGCGATAAATACAGACTATCCAGACTTGGAGATGGTCGCTTACGCTTGCGGATAAGCGCTGATCTTATTATCGAGCGAGATAAGAATTTCCGCATTTTCCTTGGGGGTCTTCTGGCTGATAGCCGTCTTTCTCTGGTTAAAGGAGAAGAGGCATGAACAAACTTAATAAAGCCACCCCAGCCAATCCAGCCAGAGAGCTGAAACTGATTGACGCGGCAGACATTCTTTTGGAAGCTCGCTCCATTGCCGCATTCGTTCACTCTATTGGGATTGATTCCAGAGAGCTACAGCTTAACGAGGATCAGACATCAGGGTTCTGCATCGTGATGCGGGACATGATGGATCGAATTCAAAAGTCTGAAGAACTGATCGGGGGTGCGATTGATTCCCTGAATGACACGAGGGGAGGCAAATAATGAGCCAAAACCGTGACAATCTCCCGTGGTTTCCCTTATATGCAAGCAATATCATTGCTGATAAACGGTACCGCTTAATGTCGCCTCTCGAGCGGTTTTTGTGGATTTCTATCCTTTTGGAATGTTGGTCGAATGGATCGGTTCCTGCTGACCCTGCCCAGCTTGCCAAGTACCTTGGATACCCTATTGAAGACGTAAAAGCAGGCCTTACAGAGCGCGTCCTATCGTTCTTCAAAGAGGTTAAAGGAGAGCTCATTTCTCCCCAATTAGAGAAATATTGGGGAGAAGTCTTAGCGCGTCGTGCAAAGCAGTCAGAAGGAGGTAAGAAAGGCGCCAAACTCAAGCGTGACAAGGCTTTGAATGGTGAAGGTCAACCTATAGGTAAACATCAAGGTCAACCTATAGGTAAACATCAAGGTCAACCTATAGGAGAACCTGAAGGTTCTTTAAATACTCTTAAATCAAATACTCTTAAATCAAATCAAATTCGGTCTTTAGAGAAAGGAACTGATTATCTCGATTCTTTCGTTGCTGACATGGAAGCAGAGGAAGCCCGTATCGAGACTTCCTCAAAGATAAAGGTGACGGTATGAAACCAGCACTGATCCTTGAGCAGATTGCTGGTGATGGTTTAAAGCTATCGATTTCTGAAGACGGCAATCTTGATATTTTGGGAGACGAAAGCGCGGTCAACCTCTGGATGGACGTGATCAGGGAGAATAAGCAGGCACTTCTTGCAGAGCTTCATGCGAGAGCTGGTCAAGACATTCTGGAAGATCAGATCAGAGCGGGAAAGAAATACGCTGTCCTGGTAGACGACGCCAGTACAGATCCCGTACTGGTCAAGGTAGGTATCAGAGGTATCGGGACTTTCGAACTGGCAATACCGCATGCGCATTATGACGGGCTCGCATTGCTTGAGGTAATCGAGCAGCACAGCCTGGAAGCGGAGCGAAAGCCTGAAAGCAACGTCTATCCTTTCCCAGACAAAAGGAGCGTGGCATAACGCGTTACCGTAACGTTACTGCAACGTTCAACATCCGTTGAACATGTGCTGAAAAGGCAGTGAACCCTTCGGAAAAGCGAATACCTCTTCGGAAAATACGCATACCCCTCTTCAGAAAAGGCGGTGAACGTAGTTCATGACCTTCCCAAAAGGTAGTGAACGTCGTTCACCCCTAGCACCAGCGCTACCCCTGGCATGGATGCCACCCCTGCAAATATTGCACCCCTGCAAATCCTGCCGACGGCAAAATCTGCCGCTGGCAAATACTGCCGGTGGTTCCTCCCAATTGACCGCAATCTACTGTCATCCAAAACGCATTGTTGATTATTATTCATCTTTGTTGTATCTAATTGATTTAAAAGGATATTACTTGCAATAACTTGATTCCTGTGATAAAAATCAGCTAAGTCTTTTTATTACAGGAGCATTTGATGTTGAGTTCTATCAAGGAGCAACGCGCTTTGGCTGTCGCAGAAATGCGCGGCATGGTCGAAAAAGCACAAGCCGAAAAACGTAATCTTTCTGCTGACGAAGCGGCAAAATTCGACAGCCTGAAAGCAAAGATTACCTCTTTGGAGGAAGAAGAAACCCGCGCAACCTTCATTGCAGAAGCTGAGCGGCGCATGAGTGGCACACCGGTTAGCGGCGACAGGTCTTTCACTGAGCTGGAAAGCAATGTCAGCCTTTTGAGCGTGATCCGGGCTGGCATGGAAGGGCGGGCGCTGTCTGGTGCTGAAGCGGAATACTCGAAAGAGATCGAGCGCAGGACAGGCCGCAAAGCTGGAGGTACGTTCGTACCCCTCTCCGTTCTGGAGAAGCGGGTAAACCTCACGTCAACCGCTGGTCAAATCGTCCCTACAGACCATAGACCTGATCAGTTCATCGAGCCCCTGCGTAACAAGCTCCTGGCACGTTCCCTTGGCGTGCGGGTCTTAAGCGGACTGCAAGGCGACGTATCCATTCCTGCTTACGGCTCTGGTGTTACGTCTGGATGGGTCGCGGAAAACTCTGCCCTGACTGCTTCCGACATGACCTTTGCCAGCAAGTCGCTTACTCCAAAACATGTTGGCGCGCTGAGTGAGATGAGCCGTCAACTGATCCAGCAGAGCAGCCCCGACATCGAGCAACTGTTGCGTGATGACATGTCATTCGCCATTGCTGCCGCGCTCGATAGCGCACTGATCAAAGGCGGCGGCACGAATGAGCCGAAAGGGATCATTGGCACGACCGGCATTCAGACCAGCTCGCTCGCAACACTGGATTGGGCAGGCATTGCGTCCATGGTCGAAAAGATCGAACTGGCAAACGCCACAGCAGGCGCATGGCTCACTTCCCCGGGTGTTACCAAGAAACTGCGCGTCACGCTGAAATCAGCAACGGCAGGAGCGACCTACCTTTCCGAGAATGGCCGCATGGCCGATCTGCCAGTCCACAGCACCAAACAGGTTCCCTTGGCTACTGCGAAAGGCCAGCTCATCCTGGGCGACTTCAGCCAGGTCTTGCTGGGAATCTGGAGCGAACTGGATATTCTGGTTAACCCGTTCGACAGCACGGCCTATGCCCGTGGTGGTGTGTTGGTTCGGGCAATGGCGACCTGTGACATAGCATTGCGGCAACCTACCGCCTTTGTCCTGGCGAACGACATAACCGTATCGTAAGGGTGCGCCATGATCTCAGATACCATCGAGATAAGATCGGGAGGGGCGCTGCTCATGGACTCTCCCGGCAAGCTGTGGGGCTACGCGGCGATTTATAACTCTCCCAGTCAAGACCTGGGGGGCTTTGTCGAACAGATACTGCCCGGCGCATTCAATCGGTCCCTGAAAAACCCCGGCAATATCCGCGCATTGCTTGAGCACGATCCACAGCGCCTTCTGGGGCGCGTAGGTTCACGTACCCTCACACTGCAGGAAGAGTGGAAGGGGCTGCGCTTTGAACTGTCCCTGCCCGATACCAGCTATGCGCGTGACCTGGGCGTTCTGGTGGAGCGTGGCGACATTGCCGGCTGTTCCTTCGGCTTCAGGGTGCCCAAAGGCGGCGATCATTGGGAGATGCGCTCAGGCCAGTTGATGCGGGACCTGGTTACGGTCGATCTGCAAGAAATAACCATCACCGCGAATCCTGCTTATCTCGATACCACTGTTGCCAAGCGCAGCATGGAAGAGTGGAAAACCAGCCAGATAGAACCAAGAATCCTGTGGCTGGATACCTGCGACGATGACGACGATTGGATGGGAAGGCGATGCGTCCGAATCTACTAGACCGCGCCCTGAATTTCATTGGCCTGGAGCGCAGGACTTATAACGCCAAGGATCCATCCTGGAATCATCCCCTGCTGCGTGGTGGAAGCATCACGCCTGGCAGGGCAGAAAGCCTCTCAACCGTCTATGCCTGCGTATCGGCCATCAGTGAAACGATCGCATCCCTGCCCCTGATCCTTTACCGGCGCACTCCTGACGATGGCAGGGAGCGAGCCCCGGATCATCCTCTTTATCGCGTATTGCACGAGCAGCCGAACGCGCTACAAACCGCCCTGGAGTTCCGGGAAATGATGCAGGCCATGACGCTGCTACGCGGCAATGCTCATGCTGAAATCATAAGGGGCAATGACGGGCAAGTGACGAGCCTGATTCCCCTGATGCCGGACCGGGTAACAACGCTGCAACTCGATAATGGAAGGCTTGCATATGACGTTACAGACACAAAAGGCAAGGTAAGGCGGCTGCTGCAAGAGGAAGTATTCCACCTGCGCCACCGTTCTGATAACGGACTGGTAGGCGTGGCACCCATCACGGCAAGCCGGGAGACTGTTCAACTGGCACTGGCCGAGCGTGACCACGGCAATACCACCTTTACCAATGGAACCAAGCTATCCGGAATACTGAAGTTTCCGGGCAAACTGAATCCCGATCAGCGTACCAATATCGCGGATAGCTGGGCCACTCAACATGCTGGGGGAGCGAATGCCGGAAAGACAGCCATCCTAGAAGAAGGCGTGGACTACACCACCGTATCGATGAGCATGGAAGATGCGCAATGGCTGGAAGCGCGTCAATTCTCCGTGGAGGAGATAGCAAGACTCTTTCGCGTGCCACCTACCATCATAGGCGACCTGAGACACGGCAACTACTCGAACAGTGTCGAGATGAACCGGGTATTCGTGGTTCATACCCTGCGCCGACACATGACCATGTGGGAGCAGGCTATCAACTCATCATTGCTTACTCCTATCGGCAGGAGAATCTACTTTGCCGAGCATAGTGTGGAAGGGCTGCTGAGAGGAGATAGCAGCAACCGTGCTGACTTCTACAGCAAGGGGATAGCTGATGGATGGCTAC
>ERZ778017.110-NODE-110-length-143338-cov-18.127377_pt1 | contig 143338 bp, 140 predicted proteins | sample MGYA00375747_ERZ778017 | MGnify/ENA primary metagenome ERZ778017 (study PRJEB29350, sample SAMN05509838) | bioreactor metagenome | biome: bioreactor; material: wastewater | place: South Africa: University of Cape Town | collected 2014-03-17 ... | reverse complement strand
GCCGCAACCCAAGAACCTCGGTACCGGGGGCGCGACCCGCTCCCGGTAACCAGTTGAGAGAGGCATTCTTGAAGAGAATGTTCAACCACACGACTAGGCTCCTGCTGCTGGCTGCGGCGCTCGTCTTCCTTACAGCCTGCGACCCGGATCGCGCTGGTGGGGGAGTCCCCGGCGAGATCACCGGCACCGTCACCGGCTACGACGGTCCGGATGCCGACGTGATCGTCCAGATTATGAACCACACTAGCGAGAGCGGACCCACTTTCCACCAGGTTGGCGAAGGCACCATCAAAGGGGACACCCTCTCCTTCGCACCCAAGCCCGCGCCAGTAATAGCCCTCTACACTCCCGCCAACATCGGACTCGAAACCGACCAGCCAGACCTACGAATCGGAATCGCAAAAGTACTACTCGCAGACCAAAGCGGCTCCTTTGACCTTGGCAAGAGAAACCCCAACCTGCCGCCCGATGAAGCCCAAGTGGGCGACGCCATCGCATACTTCCTCTACGCCGACAGGGCAGGCACCATAACTGTCCCAGAAGAAGCCACCATCAACGACGGAATGACTGGAGAAGCCGCCCTAAGCGAAGGCTGGAACGTCCTCACCATGACTATCACCAGCATCGACTCAGAGAACCGCGAACAACGCATGAGCACCGGCAGAGTCAACGATTACAACTGGTTCTTCGCGAGCCTGGGCGATAGCTGAATAGGCTAGAGCCTGTGCGTTAGGCTTAGGGTTATGTCGCCCTGGATCCCCTTCCGGGTGCGCGACATAACCAGTGTAGGGCGCCCGCCTTCCCCCCGTGGGCGCTCTGCCCATTGAAGTAAGCAAACTTCGTCACCGACGGGCAAAACACGATATTCTCAGTTACGGAGGAAACAATCATGACCAAGTCCGAACTTATCGACAACGTCGCAACCCAAACCGGCCTCAGCAAGAAGGACGCGGGCGCAGCAATCAACGCCGCGCTCGACACCATCCAAGGCACCCTTGCTAAGGGTGACGCCGTCCAGATCACCGGCTTCGGCACCTTCGAAGTCCGCCAGCGCGCTGCCCGCGAAGGCGTCAAGCCCGGCACCAACGAGAAGATCCGGATCCCCGCCAGCAAGGCGCCCGCCTTCAAAGCCGGCAAGACCCTCAAGGACGCCGTCAACAACTAAGACCGCATCCCGAACCAGGAACGAAGAGCCGCGCCCACGATGGCGCGGCTTAACTATTGGGGGGTGGCTGCGTTCGCTCGCCACAGACGAAGTATAGTGAAACTGCTATATTCTGGATTGGATGACCTATGGCGCTAACCAAACCCGTGAAGTGGCTGGGTTCCTCCCTCAAGGACACGCAGGCCATGCCCGAAGACGCCCAGGACGCCATAGGCTACGCCCTCGGACAAGTCCAAGAGGGCAAACACCATGTCAGCATCAAACCCTTAACTGGCATCCCCGGCGTCTCCGAAATCGTGGCCAACATCGACACAGACACCTACCGGCTCGTCTATGTAGTGAACCTCCCCGACGCCATCTACGTCCTCCACGCCTTCAAGAAGAAATCAAAATCAGGCATCGCCACCCCCAAGAAGGAGATGGACCTCATCCGCGCCAGGTTGCGGCAGGCACAGGAGGCATCAAATGAGCAGAACCGATGACAACACCATCGTAGAAAGCAGCGGCAACATATTCGCCGACCTCGGGCTACCCAACCCGGAAGAGCGCCAACTGAAAGCGCGGCTCGCCAGCAGGATCAACGACGAGATCGAAGCGAACGGCTGGACACAAGCAGAAGCATCTAGAATCCTCGGCCTACAACAGCCAGACGTCTCCCGCCTAACGCGCGGCATGCTGAAAGGCTTCTCGATCGAACGCCTTATGGCCCTGCTCGTCACCCTTGATTACCGAGTCACCATCCACATCGAGGGCAAGAACCAACCCCCCGAAGAGATAGGGGTCACCAGCAACCACCACCCGACGCCCGCATGAGAGAAAGCCCGCCAGCGGGCAACCGCCCTCCCGAACGGAGGGCAGCATGCCTACCTACGCCCGCGGGAACCTCTGGGCCCACCAACACGACCTCACCTGCATCACCACCAACGCCGTCACCACCCGCGCCGGCCTCGTCATGGGAGCCGGCATCGCCAAGCAAGCCGCCGACGACCACCCCCGCCTACGGTTCCTAGCCGCCCACATCATCCGGCAACAACCCAACCCCAGGCACTACGGGTTCCTCCCCCTCCCGAACCCCCTCGCACCCCTCGCGCTCTTCCAAACGAAAGATCACTTTCGCGAGCCCGGCAGCCTCGAGCTCATCCAACACTCCCTCGAAGGCCTCACCGCGTACGCGCTCGCGCACCCCGAAACGCGCATCGCGCTGCCGTACCCCGGCATCGGGATGGGCGGCCTCGACCCCGCCACCGTGCAACCACTCCTCCAGACGCTCCCCCACAACGTGATCGTCTGGCGCCTCCGGTAGTCCCAGGCAACGCAAGATCCTCCCCCCTTTCCCGGCCGGCGAGCGTGGCCACCGCACCACGAACGCAAGAACGCGCCGCCTATACGTTAAGAAGGCCCGCGAGCGGGCACCGGCACGGCAACGCCCAACCCCGCCCAAAGCGGAATCACGGGGCGGAGGAGGCCCACTCGTGCCACAAGACACCACCACTACCCTCGAAGAACTCCACAGCGTCCTCAGCGAGATGCTGCAGGAAGGCGTCGACCCCAGCACGCCCATCCGCATGCGCTCGCACTCGCGCGAACCCAACATCATCACCGACCCACCTGCCGCACCCATCGACACCGCCTGGCATCACGCCGAAGAAGGCGTCATCTACCTCGACGAGCACGACATCTGAAAAGGGGGGAGGAAAATGCGTCGCGCCACACACGCCCAAACGCACCGCAACGAGAGCCGCAAGGACGGCTCCACCATCCACCAAGCCACCTACCGCCTCGACCCGCCCCTCGAGCTCACACCCCACCACCTCGAGGGGAAAGCCGAGCTCGTGATCGTCAGCACCAGCCTGGACCCACGGCATGAGATCGACGAGACGATCATCTCGCCCACCAACGAGGCTCGCGGCAATCGGATCGGCATCGAGATCCTACGCACTCCCGCCACCAGCCACCAGGCCGCGCTCGAGCGGCTGGGCTACAGCTTGGGCTGAGGCGCCTCTTTAGGAAGCGCCCGGGGGCGCAGGAGCAGGAGCATGCTCGAAATCACTCTCTTGTTCATCGGACTGGCTGTCGGCGTAAGCGCTCTCGTAGCGCTACACGACCCCCTCGCCCACCACGCCCCCAAGGCGCTCGCCGCCACTGCACCAGCCCGCGCACCCCTCGTGGACACGATCGCAGGGTGGGCCAACAGCGGAATCAGTGGTAGAATACGAACATGAGAAGAGATGCTGAGGTGGCGGGGGCCACCCGCCTAACCAGGACCGACCTGGAGATGGCCGCCAGATACGCCGAACGGCGCGCCCGCGACCTCCTAACTGAGGCAGCCACCGCCAACAGCCACTACGCCAAACAAAGCATCACGCGCGACGCCAGAGACCACGAACGCCGAGCCCGCAAGTACCGCCGCGCCGCCACCAGCACTCCCGACAACATGTCCAGGGAAGACGCCCGCGCCGCCCTCGCCGTCTTAGAGGACTACCTCCTCGCCACCACCACCCCGGCAGAAGCGCGCGACCTACACCGCGACCTCAACCGCCTCCACCGCAAACTCGCGCGCCACGACGCCGCCAAAGCCGCCTAGAAGACCCCACCCCCAAAAAGGAGACACCAGTGACCCTCGCCAGCACGCAGGCGAGCGGCGAAAGCATGCCGCCAAGCCTCACTGCCACCCTTAACCACCGCGAGTTCAAGGACGCCCTCGGCCGCGTCGCGCGCATCATCCCCAACCGCAGCGCCAGCCCCGGCTTCACCCTCGTCCAGATCGCCTTCACGCGCGGCGCCATCACCCTCACCGGCAGCTTCAACATCCAAACAGTGAGCGGCGTCGTTCAGGGCGTCCACCACCGGCATGGCGACTCTTGCAGCGCGCTGACGGTTACGGCTACAGCCGCCTCTCAACCACGAGCCAGGAGGGCGGCGCTACGGCGCCGCACTCCGTTCCTCCCCGCCGTGAACGACGGGGTTTCCACGGAGCAACAATCTGATGATCCTTACGTTCAATCGTGAACACCTCAAGCGCCTAGCGGCCGCCACCGAGGCGGCCACGCGCTTCGCGCCCACCTTCGAGCAGCTCTACGACCCCGCCATCCGCAAGGACGGCAAGACGCCCGCCGAAGGCGCGTTCCCCAAGCCAGACGAAATCGACCCCACCAAGATCCCGCCGGGACTATGGCTCGTCGGCGACCAAGGCATCTATTTCATGAGTAACGCCCACGCCGAACTCCCCAAAGGCCTGAAGAACGACGTCGCCTACGCCCACGAAGCCAACCCCACCCGCGTCCCCTTTGATGACTGGTGGGACGTCAAGAACCGCTCCTTCGGCGGCGACGACGGCGTCGAGTTCATCGAACTCGAAACCATCGAAGCGTGGCTCAACAACGGCCACCTCCCGAACGCCCGCCTCGAACTAACACCCACCCAGTTCCGGTTCCTCTAATGCCACGCGCCCTCCCCAACCACTGCCAACGCTGCGGCGAGAAGACCAACACCACCACCGGCAGCTACTTCGACGAAAGCATCATCTGCATGCGCTGCAACCAGATCGAACGCAAGCACCCCGACTTCACGCGCGCGCAAGAGGCCGAAACCGCGCAAGTGCGAGCCGGCAACTACAACTACCCCGGCATTGGCCTCCCCGAAGGCCTGCTCCAGCAGTGCCAGCAAGCCCGGCGCGACACCCAAGCTGAGCTCGATACCGCGCAGGCGCTCCTCGTCACCAACTAACCAGCGGCGCCAACAGCAGGAAGAAAGCCTAGCGGCAAGCAGCACGGGACACCACCGAAAGGAAGCCCCCATGCTGCAAATCACCCCCAACTCGCGCCCAGCCTTCCAACCCGACATGATCGAAGACCGCATCCGCGAGCTCCGCGAGATCGCCAAGCCCATCGTCCAGCACTACCAGAGCGACCTCGGGCACGACGAGAACGCCCTCCGCGAGCACCCGCACGTCAAGGAATGGCTCTGGGTGCCGTACCCCAACGGTACGCACATCGCCAGCCTCAACCCCCGCGGCAAGAACTGGGGGCGAGCCATCCTCGAACACTGCCAGAGCGCCTACCGCGAGACGCCCACCCCCTACCTCATCACCCCCCAAGGCGTCACCGCCACCACCTGGGAGCGCGTGAAGGCCGCGGTCGAGCGCCTCACCGACCCCACCTACGAGGTGCAGACGGCCGAAGGGGAGACGCTCATCACCACCACCGACTGGTACCGCGCGCTACGCACCCTCGAGTACCACAAGGGCGCCGCCACCCTCCGCGAAACTAGCGAACCCAAGCCCCTCCTCGAGCGCGACACCCCACAAGCAGAGCGCGCCTAACGACGCACCGGAAGGACACCATGGAGAAGACCCTCCGTCGGCACATCAACGAGCGCGAAACCGCCGAGGACCTCGAGAAGAACGATCCTAAGTCACGAATACTTTCACGATAGACTGGCCGTACCACACAGAGCGCGACCAGGAGAGCGAGAATGAAGGGCCAAGCAGTGGTTTACCAGGGCCAAGTGTTCGAGAACGAAAAGCACGCACGTTGGGCCGTATTTCTCGACGCCCTCGGCCTCGACTGGGATTACAAGCCCCAGGGCCACACCCTTTACGGCGGCCAGCGCCACGTGCCCACATTCTTCCTGGGAAGCTCCCAAGCCTACCTAGACGTTCACGAGGACAATGCCGCCGGCATCAGGCGCAGCCCCCTCGAATCACAAGTCAAGGCCGCGAAGCTCGCGACCGGTTCGGTACGCGGCGTCATCCTCGTATACGGCGGTCCCGACTCCTACCGGCCAATCCTCTTCCACGCGAAGGACCCAGCCGAACCGGAAATGCACGACTGGCTCCAGGCCGCACCGGAGAGCATAAAGGCCTTGGGCTGGCAGGGATTACCCGAAGAACTGGTCATCCCCGGCCGCACCCACCATCCCACACACTTCGCGTGGGTTCGTCATGGAGTTGGTCTCGACTTCTGGGCCGGCCAACTGGCAGTCGTCACATGCGCGCCTAGCGCGGAGACCGAACTGCGCGAAGACCCTTGCTATCGTCAGCAAATCGAAGTTGAACTGCCTGGACACCTCGAATACGTGGCGTACGGGGTAGACGACCCGTACGAGCCCCTATACGTGGTGGAAGATGCTAATAGCTTCTACCCACAGCCCGAGTACCTGGCGGCTCTAACGGCAGCCACCAACGCCAAGTTCAGGCCCAGGCCTCAACCTAGCAAGCTCAACTGAATAGCTTGCCGCCTCCCCGGCAAACACAATCCTCACAACTAGAAGGAGCACCCGTGCAAACCACTTTGCGCGCTCACATCGACGCGCACCCCGACATCCAAGCAGGCAAAGCCATCGCCATCGTCTGGCACGTCGACGACCTCCTCGACCTCGAGATGGGCCCCGAGCGGCCGTTCCCCATCAACGCTCGCGAAGCCAGCGAGATCCTCCAAGGCATCGAGCGCCGCCACGACGGCGGGTACGGCATCACGTGGGAAGGGATCGAGGACGCCATCCGCACCTACACCCAAGAGAACCCCCGCACCATCACGCGCGCCCACGTAGCGGTCGGCACCGCCTACGGCTCAGGCGAAAGCGGCGGCTGGAACTACCTCCAAGTCGACATCCCCAGCCACCAGCTCGAAGACCTCACCGACCAAGAAATAACCGCCGCCTTCGAGAAAACCGCAATGCTCGAGCTCGACGACCGCGGCGAGGCATGCGTCTTCGTCCGCACCGTCGCCTGGGAGAACATCGACCCCGAAAACGAGGACGAACATGCCTAAGACCCGAGTCACCATTAACCTCAACAACATCGAGTGGGACACCACCACTGATGACCACGAACCAACCCCAACCAACCTGCCGCAAGCCTTCGAGCACCAGGCGACCGTCACTACTACCGAGCTGCAGCAGCCCGCCGACCAACTCCTCGAAGGCCTCATCGACCAAGCAATTAATGAAGCCTCCGACCACCACCACTACCTCATCTGCGACTGCGTCAGCAGCGTCAGGTTCCACTAATGCCACGCCTTGAACTCCGCACTACTGACGGCTTGCGCATCACCGCCGAATGCGATCTCATCCCCGGTCACGCCGGCCTAAACGAAACACAGAACATCACCCGCCAGAACAACGGCGAGCATCAGCTCGAGTGGGATGACCTCAGCACCCGCATGTGCTGGGACGCCAGCGAACCCGAACGCCGCTACGGTGAAGCCGTCTACAAAGACGAGAGAGACACATTCCAACTCGCCGGCGACCTCGTCATAGCCGAGATCGTCATGGACGACGACGGTAACGAGACCATCGTCAACATCACGCCCTACACCGAGGGCCTCGAGCGGGCCATCTCATACCCCCTGGGATCAGCCGTCGACCGTTCCGCGGTCGCCCTCAAGTACGCCCAGTGGGCCATAGGCGCCGCTCAAGAGTCCGCCCTCGGCACCCTCACCCTCACCGCCCGCGACCGCATCCAAGCCCGCGCGCACGCTTACGCCAAACAAGCCGGCGTTCACGACCTCCTCCAGCGCATCCTCACCGCGGTGGATGCAACATGAGGCTCGTCGCGCGCACCACCAAGGACCCCATCACGGCCATCATCGACACCATCCCCCGCGACGACCACATCAACCCCCAAACACCCCTCCTCACCAACCCCCACGGCAAGAAAACCATCAACCACACCGGTCAACGACCCGCACCTAACTCGTTAGCGCGAGTGTAGGTGGGGCTTGAGAGCCCTACGTTGACCAGCTCCCTCCACACCGGAGGAGACGATCGGCAGGTCATGACACCCAGGGGTGCTTAGCCAGCTCCTGGCCCTGTCGCTCAACGTTAAACGCAAGGACGGGACAACCAAGCCGTGCGTTGAGCCGAACAAGCCTTCCGATCCGAGCGAGGCAAACGTCACTCAAGCCCCACTGGGGCGAGAAGGGATGCGTAAGCATCATGCAGAACCGAGTCCTGGTGCTCGATGCGAATAAGAAGCCGCTCGATCCTTGCCCACCCGCGAGGGCGCGGAAACTCCTCAAGGGGGGCCGCGCTAGCGTATTTCGGCAGTACCCGTTCAGCATCGTCCTTCACGACCGCACGCTTGAGGTGAGCACCGTGCACCCGCACCGCCTCAAGGCGGACCCCGGCAGCCGGACTAGCGGCATGGCTATCGTCGCTGAGCACACCCAGAAGGTCGTCTTCGCCGCGGAAATCGAGCATCGCGGGCTGCGAATCAAGGCCGCCATGGACACCAGGCGTGCCGTGCGCACTTCGCGTCGCGCCCGCAAGACTCGTTACCGGCCGGCTCGCTTCGATAACCGTGTCCGCCCCGCGGGGTGGCTGCCGCCGAGCCTCGAGAGCCGCGTCGCCAACATCGAGACGTGGGTTGCTCGCCTCACGCGCTATGCGCCCATTGCCGGCCTCTCTATGGAGGTGGTGAGGTTCGACACGCAGAAGCTCGAGAACCCAGAAATCACTGGTGTCGAGTACCAGCAAGGCACATTAGCCGGGTACGAAGTCAGGGAGTACCTCCTCGAGAAGTGGAAGCGGGTGTGTGCCTACTGCGGCGCTAAGGACATCCTGCTTGAAGTCGATCACATACATCCCCGCAGCAGAGGCGGAACAGACCGCGTCAGTAACCTCACCCTCGCTTGCCGGTCCTGCAACCAGGCGAAGGGTAATCAGGACATTCGGAAGTTCGTCAAGGAGCCAGCTCGCCTTGTCGCCATCCTCAAGCAGGCTCAAGCGCCGTTGCGTGACGCTGCTGCTGTCAACTCCACCCGCTGGCGTCTCTTCGAGCGCCTCAAGGCCACCGGCCTGCCCCTGGAGGTCGGTAGCGGCGGCAGAACCAAGTTCAACCGCCGCACTCAGGGGTACCCGAAGGCGCACTGGATCGATGCCGCCTGCGTAGCGCCAAGCGGGCAGGCCGTCACCCTAGACCCTCGCCACCAGCCCCTCTATATCAGGGCCACCGGGCATGGCCGTAGGCAGATGGCCGGACTCGACAAGTACGGCTTCCCCAAGCGCCACAAGAGCCGCCTCAAGAGCCACTTCGGGTTCGCCAGCGGCGACATCGTTACCGCCAGCGTCCCCACCGGCAAGAAGGCCGGTCGGCACAACGGACAAGTCGCCATCAGGAAGAGCGGCTACTTCGACATCCGTGCCCAACGAGCCCTCGTACAGGGCGTCCACCACCGTCACTGCCGCATCACGCACAGGAAGGACGGTTACGCCTATGCCCGCTAACCCAACGCCAACGCACCCCATTCCTCCCACGCCCAACTCACTCTAGTGTTACCCTTAGAATCTAAGGGTAAAAGCGGCCGGCTGGCAACCGACCTGCACGGAACGAGGCCACATGCGCTCAATCATGGCAACAACCACAGTCACGCTCGCGCCTAACGGCAACCCAAAAACCATCCTCTGGCCAACCCCAGGCGACACAGGACGCGCGCGCACCAGCCCACGCAGGCGCCAAGTCATCACCGTCATTGACTCGTGGCAGTACGACGGCCACTGGTGGGAAAGACAACCCATCCACCGCGACTACTACCTCCTCGAACTCGACGGCGGCACCCAAGCCGAGATCTTCCGCGAGCAAGACACCTGGTGGGTCGCGCGCATCAGCGACTAACCGAACCAACACTCTACGAACCGAAAACCCTTCAGCCCACACGCAATAACCCCGCGTGACGGGGAAGTGGGCCCGTGGAAGGAAGCCCCCATGGACTACACCCATGTTCGACAGGCCGTACAGCACGGCGAACTCGATACCCACCTCTCCCAACTCGCAGCTGACGTGCGCGCGCGACAAGAGGCCGTCGCCCTCAAGGCCGGCCGCGCCCTCCGGCCCGGCGCCGTCGTGACCGTGAGGGGCCTCAAGCCCGCCTACATCAACGGCCAGGCCGCCACCATCGTCCAGGTGAACCGCACGCGCGCGGTCGTGACATTCAATGACCCCGCCAATGCCGGGCGGTTCGCGGACAAGGAAGTCACCGTCCCGCTCGCGAACATCACCCTCGTCGAGGCAGGCTCCGGCACTACCCCCGCTGGGCCGCCCGCCTCCAGCCAGCGCATGCGCGAAGGCGCCCCCGTTCAAGTACCCACCTTCGGACCCGACATCGACGCTCAACTTAAGTGGTACCAGCAGTACCGCCAAGACAAGCAGATCATCAGCTTCCCCGTAGCCGACAACTACGCCAACTACGAAGTCCGCGGCAACGTCCTTCATCACGTTCCCATAGGTGACGCCTACCGCGCCAACCCCGCCCTCCTCCGCGGCATTACCAAGGCCGAGGTCGAACGGATGTTGGAGCGTGACCGACGCATGGCCGAACTTTTCAGGAATCGACCGCAGAGCTAAGACAAGAACAGGAGGCTCGCGTTACCCCGGCAAGCGCGAGCGCCTCACCCCGTCCAGTAAGACACAAGCAGGATCCCCGCACACAAAATACCGGCGAGAGAATGAAAAACAGAGGCGGGCAGCGAGCCCCTCGGCGCCATCCTCTACATACCGCCACCCGGCAAAGAGCATTGACCCCAAGCGCCCCGACACCGTCCTAGGCCTCAGTCGCCTCGCCATCGCCACGGCTGCCCCCAAAAACGCCGCAAGCTACCTAATCAGCAAAGCAGCCCGTCGCCTACCCCAGAAGTACGAGAACATCGCGACCTGGGCGGACACCGCCAGAGCCCACGTCGGAGCCGTGTATCAAGCCGCCAACTACAGGTATCTGGGCATGACCTAGCCCCTGTTCCGGGACGCCAACAGTATCATGGTCAGCCGCAAACGCGGCCCCAAGACCTACACCATCACCGAGATGCTCGAGATGGGCTACAAGCTCGTCGGCCGCTTCGCGCGCCACCGGTACCTGCTCCACCGGCGCGACATGCACGCGCGCCCCGACCGCCCCTACCCCAAGGCTCCCCCACGCTCTTCGCGCCAGAAGCCGATTCCCGATTCCATGCCAGTCCACGGACCCTCCCAACGACCCAGCCTTCCATAACTCACTCCCATGTAACAGTTACTGCAACGCAAACCGGAAGGCGCCACCCATGACAACCAAGATTCCTAGTACCGTCACCTTCACCTGCCGAAGCATCTTCATGGGCCACAAGAGGAACGACCTTCAAGGTTGTGGCAAGAAGGTCCTCGTAGATGCCACCACTGGGGATGAACAAGTCGTCATCTGCCCGCACTGCAGGATCCCCTACGAGGTATGGATCAGACAGGTGCGCCACGCGCGCAGCCGCAAGGGGGGAGACAAGAACTTCCCAGTACGCGAATACAACATGCGCGTTTACCGACCTGACGGGCGTGAGGAGTTAATCCAGTTCACGAACGGTGCAGAACCAGTCTTCTTAGACGCGAAGAGCGGTGACCCGCTCGTGTTCGTCTTCGGGCCGTTTGGCATGGAACCAGACATGATGGATCTGGTTGTCAACGGTGATCGGTGGTTCGGTCCGAAGCACACAGGAAGGTATGCGCGCCAAACCAGCAACCAGGGGGAGCACTCTAAGACACGTACGCTAGTGAGGCGCACTGACATGTGGACGCTTATTGCAGTCGCCAATCAAGCCACCGGGCAACAAGGCGACCTACATGCCAACTGATCTAGATCGCAGGCTCTATCGCCACCTCCCCTAGGAAGAAAGCGCGAGGCGCATGAAGCTAGATGAGCAGAGCTTAGGGAGTACGCCACTCCCTGCGCCCGGACCCGCCCCCAGCTCAAGTTAGCCAATTCCATAGCGGAACCCGCGCTACGGAAACCCAGGCCGCCGCTCTGCTTGAGCGGCGGCTTCTTCGTGCCCCTTACACCCAAGAAGCAAAGGAGAGACATGCACACTGCCACTCCCTACACCGCCGGTACCCCCGTCATTAGCCGCGACGGCAAGACCCGCGGCAACCTCACCTACCCATGCACCAAAGGCATGACTTGGCAAGGCAATACTTGGAGGAGGATCCCATGAGCCGCCATCCTCCCGCCGTCGACCTTCTCTTCGTGCTCGCGCGCATGGTGCTCGCCAACACGCCGCGCCCCACGGCCGCCGCCACGAAGTCGCTCGCTATTCACACTGGCCTCCGCGAAGCGGACGTGACGGCCGCCATGTGGGCAGCCCAAGCCATAGTCGCCAACCAGCAAGCCGGCACGAGCACCCTCGAGCGCGACCTGCAGGATCCCAACATGTTCCGCATCCGGCCCGAATCGTCCGCCTACATCCAGGTGGAGGACCCGCAGCGGCCCGGGTACGGGTACGGCGTCAGCATCCACGCTGACCACGACGGGCCCGGCATCGAAACCTGGCCCTACGGCCCCAACGAGATACCCCAAGACCCCGACCGCGAACCCGAGCCCCTCGACCGCATCGACTGGGCGTTCGACGTACTAGACGACCTTCTTAAGGAGCAAGCCAATGCCTGATCGGAAGTCCGCCCCCGCCAAGCCAATCGACACCCTGACCAGCTTCGCGCGCCTCCTTGCCGCCATCGAAGGCGAACTCAACACCTACCAACTCGAGAAACTCACTCAAGACACCGGCCTCGAGCTCGAGCAGATGCACGAGCTCTTTGAGTGCGCCAAGATCATCACGGCCGTCGCGAACGAAGCGCCCGGCCCGCAAGCCGGTACGAGCACCCTCGAACGCAAACTCGAGGAGGTCGACATCTACGACCTCACGGGCGAGCGCGCCGTCTGGATCGGCATCGAGGACCCCAAGCGGCCCGGCCGCGGCTTCGACATCCGCATCAACGACGCCGGCGACGGCCCCGTCATCGACGTCTGGATGATGAACGACATGGACATCCCCGGCGTCGACGGCCCCGAGGGCGCACCCCTAGCACCCATAGCCAGCTACGGCTTCGCCTACACCGACCACCTAAACCCCGACCTCGACGAGGAACTCGGGCATGCCTGAGTTCCAGTACCGCGTGAGCGTCGACGAAGCGATGAGTTGGGAGCTCCACAGGGAGAGCCTCCGTTGGGCGCTCATCGACCGCGCCGAGACCGCGGCCCGCGACAAGTACGGACCCGCCTTCGACGACCTCGAAGTCGACACGCGCGTCACCACTGAAGACAGCCACTTCATCGTCACCTTCACGTGGCGCGACGGCGACCTGCCCGCCACCAGGCGCGTGCGCGTCAGCTTCGACATCATCACGCGCCGCGCCGGCACCGCCATCCTCGACATCCCCACCGGCGCCAACCCCGAAGAACTCCTCAACGAACACCTCAACAAGCATGGCAACGGCCTCGTCGAAGAGGGTCTCCCCGAAGGCCTGGTGGTGCTTCAGTGGAACGTGCAAGAGCCCGGCGACCACACCATCGAAACCGACTGGACCGAAGACCTAGGCCCCGAGGAGAACGCTTGATGCCCCCGTACCTAGTGCGGCGTTACATCAACGAATCACAACTCGTCGAAGCCGAGAACGAAGAGGAAGCCGTCGAGATCGCCGCAGCCCGCCCCGACGCCTGGGAAGGCAGCGGGGAAGAGTACGACGTCGAACCCTCCAACGAACAGGAAGCCGCGTGAGACACAAAGTCACCTTCCACCCCCAAGCCTGGCTCAACGACAATGCCATCGACGTAGACCCCCAAGGCGATACCGTCTTCCACGTCAGCGCCGACCACCTCGAGCAGTACGACAGCGACCAACTCAAGTACGAACTCGAGCCGTACAGGGGCCTCCCGCAACTCCCCGAGTGGATCCGCAACTGGAGCGGACCCTTCTGGTTCGAGGTCGAAGAACCACAACTCATCACACTCGAGCAAGAAGACGTCGGCGCCTACCGGTACGCGAAATGGAACATCCAGAACCCCCACCTCATGTACGACGCTGATCCGGACAAGAGCTGGTACGCCACCAACGACGACGGCGAAGCCCTCGGACCGTTCGACACGCTCGACGAAGTCCGCCAATACCTCACGCGCTACGCGAGCATCAACCAGTGGCGCACCCAAGTCAGCTCAAGCCTCCGCGAGCAGGGAAGAGCAGACCTAGCGGACGAGATCGCCGGCATCAGCGACCCGGAAGCCATGGTCTCCCGCGACATGGACGACGACCCACGCGACGCCGCCAAGTGCATCATCCGGCAAGCCGCCCCCGCAAGTACGCAGTGACCATCGCTGACACCTACACGCACTACTGCACCATCACGGTCGAAGCAGCCACTGATGCCGAAGCTCGAGCTAGAACTGAGCGGCAGTACGAGGAGCACTACGATGCCGGTAGCGTCTTTGAAGCGCTCGCAATGAGCGGCGCCGCAGGCGAACACCGCGCCATCGAAGCGAACGAACTCACCCCACAGAAAGTCAACTGAGCCCCACCTACAGAACGCGAGCCCGGCTCGGCCTGCCTAGCAGGCGCCGGGCTACCCCAGCGGGAGTGGGCTCACGTGAGCGAATTGCGTGCAGAAGCTCACCAGGACCTGGGTATATTGTGGCAACCAAGATTTGGGGGGTTTATGCGACGACTCGCGCTCTTGATCCTCAGCCTGACCGCCGTGCTGCTCTTCGCAGCGTGCGACACCGGCGGTACTACACCGCCACCTGGTCCGGGGGACCCCAGTAACCCCGGAGACCCCAATAATCCAGGAGGCCCCGGTGATCCCGGCAACCCAGGAGGACCGGGTGATCCCGGAGGCCCAGGCGACGGCATACCAGGACCACTCCACTCCATCCGACTCAGTCCCCGAAGCGGCACCGTCCCACAAGGCGCCACCCTCACCATCACCGCCCACGCCTACGACGAAGACGGCGACGAACTCCCAGACATCAACATCACCATCACAAGCGACAACCCTGCCATCCTCCAACTCAACACCACCGGAACAGCAACCGCCAAAGCCATCGGCAACGCAACCATCACAGCCCAAGCAGAAGCAACAACCGCAACAACCACAATCAACGTCACACCCGCGAGCACCGCGCCCAAAGGAATAACCTGGGAGATGCTGCCACCGTATCAGGCAGTCACGGCAAATTCGATTGCGGTTAGAGGCGATGACCTCTACGTGATTCCCAGTAGTTTCAGCTATGGAGCCGCTCAGAATCCCGACCTGCTGTACTCGGAAGATGGTGGAACGACATGGCGTCCTGTGTATTCCGAGGGCGGTTGCGCTCCATATCGAAGCAGCCTCATTGCAGACCCGAGTCATAAGGGTAGGCTCTTACGCAGTTGCTCGACAAGCATTTCTGTGTCCGTTGATTTCGGATGGACGTGGCAGCGAAAGTACAGCGGCTCCGGGATAGGCTCGTTCGACTTCCACCCTAGCGACCCGTCCTTCGTGACATCGGGTAGTCGACTTTATTCGACCGATGCCGGTGAGTCGTGGGCGACAACCGGCGCATTGGGTGAACTCACCGTGTCCAACCAAGACACCAGATATTGGGTGGACAAAGTGTCTACAACCGACGTTCGAATCAGTGAAGACTGGGGCGTGACCTGGACATCAGTTACCCTTCCCGGCCGACCGGACCGTGGCGATCCTAGATGCACTAATGAATGGGTTTGGGCAGGCTTAGGGGTCTCGAGGGAGGGGACATTGGGGCTAGTTGGCAGGCAAGACTGTATCTATTCGCCTACACGGCTCCGCTATCTCCATGCTTTCTTCGCCTCAAATAGTCGGGGGCAGTCTTGGGAGGCTAGGTACCAAGTTGAAAGCGCTGACTCCCAATTAATGCCGGCGAATACAGCTAACATCTACTTCGGTGGAAGCGAAGAGACAATCTACTTGATGGGCAATTCTCCTACAGTTGAGCAAGGGATTAGAGTCAGCCGCGATGGTGGGAGGTCGTGGACTCAAACCGCAATTCCCGCCCGCCTATCCGGGTCAAGGTTCATGGTTTGGGATGGCAATGACGGTACGGCCATTGCGACCTCAGATAGTTCATCAGGTATCTATTATCGCACTGCCGACTTTGGTGCAACTTGGACCGAAGTCCGTGGACTGCCGACTTTTACATACTTGAAGCTACTGCAGATCGGACAGGAAACCTACGCCCTGGGAAGTGACGGAACCACAATACTCAAGTCCGATGATTTCTTCGCAACGTCAACTACAATGCGCGAGATGGGGATGACCGCGACTCAGGGACCAAAAGTGATTACCCACGCAGTCACGCAAGGGGAAGTCCGTGCCTCAACTGGATTAATCAGTGGTGATCTGGGGACTAGTTGGGCTGGACGTGGGGCTTCGAGTCCAATGGCTCAATCACCCTCTGAGCCAAACCGCTGGTACTACGGGAGCGCCGCGGGGCGGGTTTGGGTTAGCAATGACGACGGCTCAACGCGCACGATTGCTGGCGCTACTCCTTACTTCGACCCAGTCAGAATCTTAGCCCCAAGCCACACTAACGCTAATCTCGTTTACGCCCTGACAAATTCGGGTGTCTACCGCAGCGAAGACGCTGGCGCGACATGGAAGTGGGCCAGCTACGGGCTCCAACACGCTGAGTACCTCAGCGACCTGGTCGTCGATCCAACCGACCACAACACGCTCTATGTAAGCTCTCAAGACGTTCAGAAAAGCGTCGACGGAGGACAGAGCTGGTCATACGCGGACCCGAAGGCTGAGTTCGGACGAGCGAACATTAACTCGTTGGCGATCACCTCTGATGGCGGCACGATCTTCGCCGCCACGAACGGCAGCGCCGTCTACCGTTCTCTGGACGCCGGCCAAAGCTGGGAGTGGGTAACCAGCGGCCTCAAGACACACGCCATCCGTGACGTGGTCGTAGACCCATCCGACGACGACGTCGTCTACTTAGCAACCATCGGCGGCGTCTACAAAAGTACAGACAAGGGTTCAAGCTGGGCCATTGCCAGTCAAGACCTTTTCACTCCCTACATCGACAGCATCGCAGTCTCACCTGACGGGCAGAACATCTACGCCTCCACCAGCCACCACTGGATCTACAGAGGCCAACCCAGCAGCAGCACCGGAACGATCTTCCCAGCATCCTTCCTGAACCAAATCACCTCTCAACAAGATGCATTCGTGCACTAACGCACCCCCGACTATGGGCGGGAAAAAACCACAACTTCCCGCCCAACAACCACAGCGTCAAGCACCACGACCCCGCTAGGTCACAACAACTCGAGCCTCAAGAGCAACTACGCCAACTCTGTTCGGCATGGGAAAAGAAGCCGCTCGCGCGGCAGCCCACCGCGCGAAAGGAAGACCCATGCCCACATACGAAGTCATGCGCACAGTTCTCAAGCGCCGCATCATCGAAGCCCCCAACGCTGAAGAAGCAAAACGCATCATGAGCGCCTACGGCCGCAACGACGTACGCGCCACCACCACAGACGTAATCGCCGAAGAGCTCCCAGACAACACGGCACTGCCCAAGAGCAAAGAGCAATGCGTACTCATCACCGGCAGCCCAGGCGGCGGCTTCAGCCTATTCGGCCCATTCCAACAACAAGACGACGCCCGCGTACGCCGAAACCAACCCGATCTTCCGCGGCTCAACTTGGTGGGTAGCCCGACTCCACACACCCAAGCCGATAAGAAACAGGTGAGCCCCTACATTGTCGGCCGAGGCGCATACGATTGAGCCCACATCCCATAGGGACGCACCGGAAACTCAACAGGCGGTAACCGGAAGCAGCCGCCGCTATCCTGCGCTGCGGCCGAACGAAACCAGTTGATTCTCCCAATCCAGGCCCGTGACGCGCCACCCGAACGCCACCCACGACCGTCCCTGCGACGTATCCGAAGAATTAGCCCAGAACGACTTGTGGCGCCGCGACGACGCAGGCAACTCCCCACCCAAGATCACCTCGACCTCCTCAAACGAAAACTCCGCCGAGTCGCCCGAGATGCCAAGAAGAAACTCCGAAAAAGGAGCGTAGCGACCGGAGGGACGCGGCGGAGCAACACGAGCCGGCTTTGCCGCCGCAGCCTTCACAGCGTCCCCCACATGCCACTTCCCAAGCGTGGAGTAAAAATCCGCCAACCGATCAACCGGAACTAACACAGACACCGAAACCATCAACCGAACACTCCTAACAATAACACGCGCGAGAACAACGCTCCAACATTTCCTACGCCCAGTATGCCATTACCCCAATGCCCAGGAAAGCAAGCCCACCAGCCACGCAAAAAAAACAACACGAGGCCACAACACGCCAAAGGATCCCTAAGCAACGCTACACGCCGAACCAAAAAGCCGCCCCAAACGGCCAAGTCGACAAATCGAACACCAGCCAAGACCAGCGAAAACATGAAAAAGAGATAGACTAGAAACAACCCAAAACCACGGAAAGGACCAAATGCGCGCCACCCTCCACCACACGCACGAAGCGCCCGCCACCCTCACCATCGACGGCAGCTGCGACCAAAAAACCCACCAGGCCGGCGCCGCCGCCATCCTCAAACTCCCCGACGGCACCCGCGCAAGCACCATGGAAGCCCTCACCACCAACAAAAGCAGCGAAGCCGAAGTCCACGCCCTCAAGATCGGACTCGAGCTCGCCGCCGAACACCACATCACGCACCTAATCGTCTATGGCGACAACCAAAGCTTGACCGACGCGGTGAACGGCCACGCGCGCTTCCCCCACGGCACCAGAAACCGAATGCGCGAACTCCTCAAAGGCTTCCAAGAAGTCCACGCCGTACACCTCGACCGCAACGACAACAACGCGGACTTACCCGCCCGCCTAGCGCGACCCGACGACTACGCCGGACGTTCCCGCCGCCAAGGCCGCAACCCCACCAGGCGCGGACGCAGCTACCATCGCAATAAACGAAAGCGCCGCAGCGACCCCGACAGGCGCTACGCTTAACCCCGTGCACCGCCCAACCCTAGACCAATACTTCCTCGGCATCGCCCTCGCCGTCCGCGAGCGCGCCTGTTGCGCCGGTAATCGCGTTGGCGCCATCCTCGTGCGCGACCGCCACATTATCGCCACCGGCTACAACGGCACTCCGGCCGGCACGCCGAACTGCGACGAAGGCGGCTGCCACAGGTGCAACCACCCAGAGAAGTACCCTTCCGGCTCCGACTACGACCTCTGCGTATGCCTACACGCCGAGCAGAACGCCATTCTCATGGCCTCCAAGTTCGGAATCAGCGTCACCGGCGCAACCTGCTACTCAACAATGCGCCCCTGCTTCGGCTGCAGCAAAGAACTCATCCAAGTCGGCGTCCACGCAGTCCACTACATTCACCCCTGGGCGCACCCCGACCCCACCTACCAAAAACAGTACCTAGGACTCCAAGGCGGCTTCCCAGGCGGCGTGCACCAACACGACCTTCACGACCCGCGAGCCGACTGGGCCGTCAGGAGTCGCAGGGCCCCTTAAGGCAAGTTGGCGCCTTCCGGTTGCCCACAGCGCCCTTCAGACGGCCAGCGCCTCAATCAGTGAAGCGCCAGTACTCGACGGTTCCCTGTCCCTGAGCCAAGCGATGTGAAGGGCGAAGGCCAAAAGCGTCCCATCTGGACCCGCGATAGGCCTCCTTTGAAGATCGAATCCCCGCAGGTCGACTGAGTCGCCCATTATCGCGACTCCCAGGCCACTTTCAGCCAGCGCCGCGAGCGTCTGACCCACACTGCATTGATAAACCACGTCCGGCTCAGCTCGAGCTAAGTAGCAGGCGGTCCGGAAGAGCTGTGTTGACAAGAAATCGTCGCTGTTGAGCACGACGGGATGTCGGTGCAGCTCCTGAATGGGCAGCGGCGTATCAGGTGCGGTGCTGGTGTTCAGGGGGTGTCCGGGTGGCAGGAGAGCTTGGACCGTTACTTCCGTGACGAAGCGGTGGTTGAATTGTACAGCCACTGGGCCGGCGACGATGCCGAAGTCGCACTCGCGTTGCTCGATCTTGGCGGGCATCTGGTTTGCCCCAGCCTCGATCATGATCAGTCGGGCGTTAGGGTGCTGCGTTAGCCAGGTGGATAGGCGCTTTGCTAGGAAGCTGCCGGCGGCTGTTGCTGCGGCGCCAAGACGGATTGTTTCGCTCCAGCGGCCAGTAACGGTTGCTTCGGCTTCTTGTACGGCAGCGACGATGCGGCGTGCGCTGGTCAAGAACTTTTCGCCAGCGGGTGTCGCCTTGATTCCCCAGGGCCCGCGCTCAATTAGTTGCACCCCAAGGGTGGCTTCTAGTTGCTTCACGCTTCTTGACAGCGCCGGTTGCGCTAAGGACAGGGTATCTGCGGCGGCGTTGAAGCCTCCGTGATCCATGACCGCGATGAAGGAACGGACCCCACTCAGTTTCATGATGCGAATATGTTATCACCTCATGGGAATCCCATATTAGACACGCATGGGTGCTTGGGCTTATCGTCTTGGCAACAAGAAAGAAGAATAGGAGGGCCCACACGTGAGAGCTCTAGACACCGTCATAACCGGAGGGCAGGTCGTAACCGCATCAGACCGTTACGAGGCCTCAATCGGCATCGCAGGAGGCAAGATCGTAGGTATCTACGCCCCAGGCACCGAGCCGGACGCCCAAGAAAAGATTGACGCGCGCGGTCTTGCCGTCCTCCCGGGAGTGGTCGACACGCACTCCCATCACCGTGAGCCTGGGTTCACGCACAAGGAAGACATCGAAACGGCCACCAGAGCGTGCGCCGCGGGCGGCGTCACCACGACAGTCGCCATGCCCAACGTCTACCCCCCTCCCACCACCAGGGACGTTCTGAACGATATGTTCGACCTTTACCGCCAGAAGGCAGTGGTCGACTGGAACATCAACCCAGCCGGCACGCACCTTGACCAGATCCCGCTCATGGCGGCCGCCGGCGTTACCTCCATGAAGATCTTCATGGTTGTGGACACGGGCCGCGACTACCCGCACATGCCGGGCATTGGCGTTCACGAGCACGGCAAACTGATGGCCATCATGGAGGCCTGCGCCGCGGCCAACATCCCCCTGATGATCCACCCGCACGACCAGTCGATGATGACCCACATCGAGGAGGCGTTCTGGGAGCGCGGCGAACGCGACGCTTTGGCTTACGCGAAGGCGTACGCCTCGCATGACGGACTCATTTGGGAAAGCGCCATCGGCCTGCTGCTCCGCATGCAAGAAGCGACCGGAGTTCACCTGCACATCCTGCATGTTCAAACCGAAGGCAGCGTCAACATGCTGCGGGAGGCGAAAGGCAAAGGGCAACGGGTCAGTGCGGAAATAAACCCATGGGCGCTCTTCCTCGGTAACGACTGGTCGAACATCGAGCGCCTCGGCTCGTACGCGCTCTCGTACTACGTGCCCGAGAAGAACACCCCCTTCCTCTGGGAAGGCCTCAACGACGGAACCATCGACATCGTCGCCACCGACCACGCACCACACACTCGCGAAGAGAAAGAAATCGGGTGGACGGACGGCTGGAAAGCCCACACAGGCACCCCATCAGCTCAGCACTACCTGAGCCTGCTCCTCACTGCGGCTAGCGAAGGCAAGATCTCCCTCGAGAGGGTCGTTGATGCCGTCTCGACCCGGCCTGCTGAACTGTTCGACCTCAACGACAAGGGCCGAATCGAAGTAGGCGCGGATGCTGACCTAGTCCTAGTTGATCTGGACGCCAAAGCGGTAATCACCGACGAAGAGGTTCTCAGCAAGAACGGATGGACCCCCTACGCCGGCGTTGAAGTACAAGGGCTGCCCCGCCGAACTATCGTCAGAGGCAAAACCGTGTTCCTCAACGGAGAAGTTCTCGGCGCACCCGGTTACGGCGAACTAGCCGTCGCCTACACGCCCTCTTACCTACAGGAACACGAAAAGCAAACGGTGTGAGTATGGCCCCGCCTGCCGGCTTGAAGGACGACATGACTGACATGGGTGGAGCGAGCCCACCCAACAGTGGGGCAAAACAGGCCACTCGCCGACCGAGGTTCGGTGAGTGGCTCAGCGGATCCACGCGCACAGCAAACGCCTTCAGGCTAATCATCTCCTTCGTATTCGCAGCTGTCGCGTGGGAAATAACGGCTCGCTACTTCATTACCAACCGACTGATCCTCGTCCCCTTCACGGAAGTCATCCAAGCCCTCGTCACGGACGTGACCAACGGACAACTCTGGGTTCACACGCGCATCACCCTGCTAGAAATTGCGATCGCGTTCCCCATCTCAGTAATCATCGGCGTCGCGTTCGGAATGCTAATCGCCTCAAACCGCGTTATCCAACAAGTCCTGGACCCGCTACTCACGGCAGCGTACTCAGTCCCCATCGTCGCGCTCGCGCCCCTCTTTGTGGCCTGGCTCGGGTTCGGCATCGAATCGAAAGTAGCGATCATCCTTCTGGTGGCTGTCTTCCCGATCGTGATCAACACCGAGGTTGGCCTTAGATCCACCGACGCTGGCCTGATTGAAACCGCCCGCTCGTTCAACGCCACCAGGTGGCAGGTGTTTCGAACGGTCTCGCTACCGTTCGCGATCCCATTCATCATCGGTGGAATGAGGGTGGCGTTCACCCGCACCCTAGTTGGGGTAGTCGTCGCTGAGTTCTTCGGCGCGTTCGCGGGCTTCGGGTACGTCATCCTGGCAGCCAGCCAAACCTACGCAACCGCCCGCCTGCTCGGCTACGTGGTCCTCCTAGCGCTCTTGGGCATGGTTAGCAGCATCGCCCTGCGCGCCTGGGAAGAGCACCTCGCGCCCTGGCGAAAGGCGCGCGAGTCATGACCGGCGTAACCCCCACACTGCAGACTCAAGCGCTCGGCCGATCGTTCCGGGCCCCAGATGGTGGCACCGTCACGGCGTTACAAGACGTCAACCTCGAAGTCATGGCCGGAGAGTTCGTCAGCATCGTCGGGGCCAGCGGAAGCGGCAAATCAACGCTCCTGCGAATCATAGACGGACTCATCACACCCACCACGGGATCAATACGGATCAACGGCGCGCCAGTCACCGGACCGGGACGCGACCGGGCCTTCGTCTTCCAGCAAGACAACCTGCTCCCCTGGAGAACCGTTCTAAACAACGTCGGTTACGGACTCGACCTAGCCGGCGTCCACAAGACCGAAGTCAAGACACGCTCCCAGGCCCTAATTGACCTCACCGGCTTACGCGGTTTCGAGTCGTACTACCCGCACCAAGTCTCGGGCGGCATGAGGCAGCGCGCGAACGTCGCGCGAGCCCTAGCAATGGATCCTGAAGTGCTCCTGCTTGATGAGCCCTTCGCGGCATTAGACGCGCAAACTCGCGAGATCATGCAGGCCGAACTCCTAAGAATCTGGAGCGACCAAAAAAAGACCGTCTTGTTCGTTACGCACCAGATTGATGAAGCCGTCTACCTGTCCGACAGGGTTGTGGTGCTCAGCGCGAGGCCCGGAACGATTCGGGAAATCGTAGATGTCGAGCTGCCGCGCCCACGTGAACTCAGCATCAAGCGCACCCACCGCTTCCTTGAATATGTCGACCACATTTGGCGACTGATTGAGGAAGAAGTGCGTCAGGGAATGGGCGTGACTAATCCAGGGCGCTGAATGGCGCCCGTCACGCTCACGCTTGAAAAGGAAAGGGTCAACATGAAAGTAGTCACTAGAGCAGTCATAGCCCTACTCGCGATGGCCATTATCGGTTCGCCGGTGATGGCGCAAGGAGAGCAACTAGAAGAAGTCACGCTAGCTACGCTCGCCCCAAGCGCCCTACTTTGGCTTCACGCCATTGCCGCGGATCAAGACTTCTACGCCGCTAACGGCGTCAAAATCAAAGCGGTTCAGGCACAAAGCAGCTCCGCGCTAGCCCAAGCGGTCTCCACTGGTAGCGCTGACGCCGGAGTAGCCCTCGGCGACAACGTCATGCGGGCAATAGATGAAGGCGCACCCATCATCATGACGGGCGCCATCCTGTCTAAACCAATCCTGCGTCTGATCGGCACGACCGAAACCGTTGAAGAACTAGCTGGCAAACGCATCACAGGCGGCGCGGTCACCGGTGGAACCACGGAACTGCTGCTCTACCAGCTCCTGCAGCACGGCGTGAGCCCCGACCAAGTGCAGGTTGTGGGGATTCCCAACTCGCGTGATCGCCTTGTCGGATTCCAGAACGGCCAACTAGAAGGCGGCCTCCTCATCGCCCCGTTCGACATCCTGGCGCTGCGGGAAGGCTACAACTTGCTCGATGTTTACACCGATTACTGGGTGGAGACGCCCCTCATCGTGAACACCAAGTGGGCTGAAGCGAACCCATCCGCCGCCCGCGGCGTTACCCGCGCATTCGCAGACGCAGCAGCTTGGATTTACGAGCCCGAGAACCGGGAAGAATCAGTCCGCATACTCGCCGAGTACACAGGCATTGACGCCGACATCGTTGAAGACGCCTACGACTTCATCATCGTCGAACAGCAAGCCGTCAGCCCCGACCTGACGGTCCCAGCTGACGGACTCCGCAATATCCTAGTCATCTCACAAGCCGTCCACGGCGGAGACATGCCCGAGTTCAACCTAAGCGACTACTACGACGGCAGCTACCTCGAGTAACCCCAACTTGAACCACGACCACCACGACTCAAACAACTCCCAGTAACCAACGCGCGTACGGCCCAAAAAACAGGGTTGTACGCGCGCACCAACCAAGTCAGTACCGGACGAGCTTGCGTGAATCCACCCCCACGCCTTCAATAACCAGCACGGCCCCAATCACCGCGAGCTCGAAACTGCCCGCCCCACCGAAAAACTCAAGCCCATCAGCCAACGCCCCATCACCAACCAGCGGCACGCTCCGAAGGGCCGCGAACCCCACCGCGCCCTCCTCCGAACGCGGATCCATCTCGGTACGAAACGAGGCCGTGCCATGCACCGGAATGACGCGCAACTCGTACTCCTTCGCTAGCCACTCCGCCACACTGCGCTGAGTCGAATACGGCGGGGCCTCATCCGATCGCTCAAAAACCCGCTCGTGCACCAACACGTCCAGCTCGCGGCCCGCTTCAAGCGCCGAAACCTCAACTTTAGGCATTCGTTACCCCAGCCTCCGGCTCAGACGGGTCATTCTTGGCTGCGCGCCCGCCGGGCACGCCCTGTGCCTCCTCCAAGAGACGACCGACCTCCTCAAGCAACTCCTGCACGCGCGAGCGCGACTCCGTCGGCAAAGACAACAGGCGCTTCGGGGTCAGGCTCCTACGCACCCTCAATGCCACCTGCACCTCCGGCGCCTGCAAAACCTCCGGCTTCTTCTGCACCCCCCGCACGGCCCGCTCCAACTCCTCAAGCGACATCTGCCCTCGCTCCAGGCTCTCCATCAGGTTCGCGCGCATCTTCGCCATCTCTTGCTCGGTTTCGGGCTCGCCCTTCGTAGTCTTGAGGCGACCCAGGAGCTCCGCCTGCGTGCTGGTGATGCGCGCCTCCCTAACCGCCTCCAGCACGTCTTCCGGCAGCCGGAACAGGTGTTGGCGCTTCTTCACGAACGTGCGCCAAGTGATGCTCGAGAACGTCGAGAACACCTCCTCGACCACCCGCAGCTGTTCCTCGTGCCCATCACCCTTCTGCCGCACGCCTCGCGCCTGCTTCTCTAGCAACTCCAGAACAGCCAGGACCTCGCCCGGCGCGATGCCCAGGCGGACGGCCAGCAGGTCCGACAACGCCAGCGCCTCCTCCAAGTCCGTCAGGTCCTCACGCAAGAGGTTCTCCGACAGCTGCATCTCGCGAACCTGCTCCGCGACCAAGTCCTCGTAGACGATGGCCGGGATGAAGGCGAACGCCTCAGCCTCAGCAGAGTCGCCCGCCTGCTCGTACTCCTGCATGAGCGCCTTGCAGGCGCGCAAGCGCCGCTCCCCAGCCACCAACAGGTACTTATCGTCCCCCGGCACCAGGTTCACGATCACCGGCTCGATGACCCCGCCCTGCGAGCGAATGTTCTCAACCAACGCCCGGTGCGCTTCCTCCGGGAACTCGCGCCGCACCTGCGGCTTAGTGCGGATGCTCTTGAGTGGAATCTGCCTGAGCTCGCGCTTCGACACCCCACCCAGGAGGCCACCAACAACTTCCTTAGCCTCCGCGCTCGACTCCCGCACCACCGCCCGACGACCCAACAAGCTAGGCCCGGACATCTTCACTCACTCCAAGAGCAACCAACAGCTCGCGCGTGACCGCCTCGAGTTCAGCCAGCGCGTCCTTCGGGGTGGGAGTGAGGGCGGGCACGGGCACCTTGCCTTCAGTAGCGTTCGCGTAGATGGCGGGACGGTACTTCAGAGGGGTCGACACGGGCGCAACCTCGACCAGCTGCTCGCGGATTGCCTCCAAGTACTGCTTGTGAACCTTCGTGTCACCAACCTGCGTGGGGATGAACATAGCGATCTTCAGGTTCGGAACAGCGCGCCGCCAGTCATCCATCATGTCCAGCACGGTAGGGAGCCCATCGGCGCCCTTCGCGTGCGCCAACACCGGCACAACCACGCTGTTAGAAGCAATGACCGCCGCGGCCGTCAGCATGCCCAGACTTGGCGGCGAATCGAGAAGTACAAAATCGAACTGGCCCTCTAAGGCGTCCAGGGCGTCGCGCACGCGATGCACCGGCCCGATGCCGCCCATCAAGTGCCGCTCAGCCTCAGCCACCACCGGCGTCGACGGAATCAAGCCCATCCCATGCAACTTCAGCGGCTCCGGCAGCGGAACACCCTTATTCATCACCACCGGCAAGATCGTCTGCTCACGCGTCACGTCGTACTTATCAATGCCCAACCAACTCGTCAGGGACGCCTGCGGGTCCATGTCCACCAAGAGCACCCGCTTACCCATCCGGCTCAGCAAGTACCCCACATCACGCGTGACGCTCGTCTTCGACGACCCACCCGCATACTGAAAGAACGCGATCCTCTTCACTGACTCAACCTCTACCTTCAGGCGGACTCCCAGGCCCGCCGCGTAACGCATGACAGAACGCAAGGTCGGGTTCGCATCCTCACGCTCGAGCTTGAAAGGAACGCTCTGATTAGCGAACCCCGCGCGCGTAGCCAACTCACGTAACGACATCCCACGCTTCTCCCGCTGCAGGTACAAGTCCTTCAGCAGCTTGTTCGGGGAATCATCTGAATCAGCCGACATACGCTAAATCGAGAATAACCGAAAACCACATGCCATTTCACTATAAGCAAACACGCCGAGGGGGTCATGAACAACTTGGCCACGCAGTCCCCTACCTTGGCTTTGCCAGGTGGGGGTTAGTGGCTTCAGCCCGGAGGGCTGTCCTGGGCTTGGATGTAGCGTTTGATCACGTCGATGGGGGCGCCGCCGGTGGAGAGGATGCAGTAGGAGGCTGACCAGAGGGTCGGTTTGCTGTAGTAGCGGCTGAGGTGCTCGCCATGATCGCGTCTGGTGAGGCGGCTGGTGACGGTCTTGAGGTTGTTCACGAACTTCGCGAGTGCCATGCTGGGGTGACCCTCGAACAGTAGGTGCACGTGATCGGCCTCCCCGGAGAACTCGATGAGTTCGCCGCCCCAACTCTCGCAGATTCGGTTCGTGATGTTGTGGAGGTCCTGGAGGATGGGGGCGGTGAGCGCCTTGCGGCGGTAGTTCGTTACGAGAACCAAGTGGTAAGTGAGTCGGTAAACGCTGTGTGAGTGGGCCTTAAGTCGTGTGGTGGTGCTCATAACCAAGTATAATGGGGTTGTGTTGGTCACTCGCCGGATGGAGTTCAGGGCCTACCCGACCAAGGCGCAGGAGGCGCGCTTGGAGGAGTGGACAGTCCTTCATGCGCGGCTTTATAACGCCTGCTTGGAGCAGCGGATCTTCGCGTACCGCCGGCGGGGAGTGTCGCTCAATTATTACGACCAGCAGAACGAGCTGCCGGCCTTCAAGGCGGCGTTGCCCGAGTACCTGCCGTTGGGATCGCACGCGCTGCAGGAAACGGTGCGGCGGGTGGATCGGGCGTTCAAGGCGTTCTTCGGGCGCGTCAAGCGCGGCGAGAAGGCGGGCTTCCCGCGCTTCAAGAGCGCTAAACGCTACAAGGGCTTCACGTACCCCGACCCGGCCGGCTGGAAGTTCGCGCTCGGCGAGAACGGCAGGCACGGGAGGCTGAGTATCACGAACTTCGGGATCCTCAAGCTGCGTGGCAAACCGCGGCAGTGGGGCGAACCCACCACCCTCACGCTCACCCGCAGACCGACCGGCGAGTGGTTCGCTTCGATCACCGTCAAGTGCGAACCCGTACGGGCGGCCGGCCGTAAAGCCGCCGGTCTTGACCTGGGTTGCGAGACGGCCGTCACCCTGTCGGACGGCGTCACGTTCGAGAACCCTCGCCACCTGAAGGCCTCCCTGGTCCAGCTCAAGGCGGCGCAGCGGAGCCTGGCCCGCCGCAAGCGGGGTGGCGGCAACCGCGATAAGGCCCGCAGGCGCGTAGCTAAGCTGCACCAGCGCGTAGCGAACCAGCGCCGCGACTTCCAGCACCAAGTCACGAACAGCCTCATCAAGACGTACGGCCTGATCGCCACCGAGAAACTCAATGTCAAGTCCATGACCGCCAGTGGCGGCGTTCACAAGGCTGGCCTTAACCGCTCCATTCTGGATGTGGGGATGGCGACCATCACGAAGTTCCTGACGTACAAAGCGGAAGAAGCTGGTGCGTGCAGGCTCGTGATGGTGCCCACCCGCCAGGTCAAGCCCAGCCAAACGTGCCCCGCGTGCGGTCATCAGAAGAAGAAGCCCCTAGACGAGCGAACCCACTCGTGCAACGAGTGCGGTTACCGCGCGCCGCGTGACGTTGCGGCTGCGCAAGTCATGCTCGCGTGGGCGCTAAACCAGTCGGGAACCGGCTGGCTGGCGAGCGGTAGCAGTCATACCGCGCTGACCCAGGAAACTGCCCCCAGAGCCGCAAGGCTTGGGGCGTAGTAGTTCATGAAGCGGCCCCGAGCGATCCCCACCGCTCGAGGCCAAAGATCTGTGTGTCGTGGAGGACCCACAGGAGCCTAAGTTCAGGCAACAGCACTCTACCAAGCCACCAAGAACCCGGAAGCACCCGCAGCCACTCAGAAAGAAAGCCCAAGGGCAGGGGAGAAGCAAGCAGAGGCCACCACCGGCCCAACCCCACAAGAACCACGCCCAGGAGGCAACAAGTGCATCACCAAGCCCACATCACCCTCGCCGGTATCATCAACAACCTCGAACTCGAGTACGGCGCCAGGCAGACCCCCATCCTCGACATCCGGCTAGACGGTCAGGTCGATAACCCCACCGAAGACGGCAAGAGCGTCGCGCGCTCCTACCGCCACCATGTGCGCATCATCGGCGCCTACGCCACCGGCCTATACAGCGCCCTCAAAGAAGGCCAACCCGCCCTAGCGCATGGCCGCCTCGAACAGTTCAGGTACACCACGAAGGGCGGAGAGAACAAGAGCCTCACGCGCATCATCGGTGACGGCGTCAGCCTCCTCACCGGCAGTGAGCCCACCATCACCACCGAAGGCGGCCGTCAGCTCCTCGCGCGCGGCAAGAACCTCGCCGCCATCGTCGGGCGCCTCACGCACGAACCCACCCTCAAGACCGCCAAGAACGGCGACCCCTACCTCCAGACCGGCGTAGCCGTCGAAGAGTACGGCAGCACCCACTACTTCAACATCACCGCCTGGAGAGCCCTAGCCGAACGCCTCGCGCACGCCAGCAAGGGCGACGCCATCCACCTCACCGGCCAACTCGTCAACCACACCTGGCAAGACCAGAACGGCAACACGCGCCACACCGTCAGCATCGAAGCCAAGGACGCTCACACCCTCAAGTACGCCCGCCCCAAGCCGAACCCCCGCGAAGCGAAAGCCGCATGAGCGTCACCACCTACGAAAACGACCAGACCACCACGGAAGACCTCGACACCGCCCTCAAGCGACTCGAAACCAAGTACGGCCTCAACGCCAGCGAAGTCGATTACCTCCACGACGGTGAAACCGTCCTGTGGGAGGAAGACGACGAGACCGTCGAGCTCGTCATCATCCAAGGAGAATGAGCATGCGCACCGCCATCACCACCGCCACCCCCAACCAGGCGCCGGTCATCACGCCCAACCTCGAGCTGCGCTTCCCGACCAAAGCCGCCGCCGACGCCTTCGTCGACGGCATCAACTACGTTGGCGACGACCGCGTCACCATCCTCGACACCAAGGTGGTCGGGTACGGCCAGACCACCGTCTACCTCCTCGACGAGAGGCAATGAACATGAACACACTCGTCTTCGACGCCCTCACCCCCAACCACGACGGCCCCGACGGCAGCTACACACGCCTCCTGATCGTCCCCATCAAGCCCGAACTCCAAGACCTCACCCGCGGCCTCGCCAGGGCCCTCGAGCAAGGCGGCGACCTCATCGACACCCTCACCAGCACCAGGCGGCACGCCTACCTCATCCGCCCCAGCCTCGCGCGCGCCCCCAAGCTCCACCAAGCGCGTTCACGCCACCGGCATCGCCAACTTCGCCACGCCCGTACTCTCCATGGAGGAGATCGCCAGCCTGCGTGACGAAACCGGCGCCGTCGCCGGCATCACCATCACCCGCCACAAAGACGGCCCACCGTGGCTCCACTGGAAGGGCTACCTAGGCGACGCCAACGACCTCCCCCTCGCCTGGCAGACCACCCCTATCAACACCCAGACCCTCCTCGAAGGAGCAGCAGCATGAACGAGCAACTCGAGCGCGAGCAGCCGGCCATCAACCGTGGTGAAGGCATCCGCGGTGACGTCACCACCGTCAGCGCGTACGGGCACGAAGCGGAGATCACCCGCGGCCACCTACTCGTGCGCCTCAACGCCTCCAGCTTCTTCCAGGACGAAGGGTTCCTGCGGTGGCTCAACAGCGACACGGACGGGCCCGCCACCTGGCACAAGCGCGGCGATGCGGCGGAAGAGTACAGCGACGTGTTCATCCACTACGGCGGCGCCAGCTGGGACACAGAGCGCGGCTTCACCGCTGAAGGCAGCGACTACCCCAACCTGGAGAACCGCCCCGGCATCCCCGACCACATCTACGCACTCATCGCCGACGCCGTCGCCGAAGCCACCGGCAGCATGCAAAAAACTGCGCTCGTTTGGATCAGCAATTTCTGAGAGCGTTTCCCGTCATGCGGCGTAGGTATGCTCAAAACATCATGGGAAACCCAAGACACAACCTGATTCGCATCCTGTCGATGATCCTCATACTCCTCGCGCTCGTCGCCTGCGACGACGGCATCCGCGTGACACCCCCACCGACCGGGGAACGACCTGAGGGGCCCAGCACAGGCACCATTGACCTAAGTAAGGTCATCGCCCTAGGTGTCGGCTCAGGGGGCGAGGTCGCCAGCTCTGCCCTTGCGGCGCAAAATAGCGACCCTACCGTCCTGGCCATAAGCGGCAAGGGCGAGGTCTCAACCGTCAGGGACGGCTCAGACACATTTGAGGACTTTACTGTTCTCAATGGTCGAGTGTTCCTTCGTCCTCATGATGTTCAAGGGTACGGCTGCGCGCTCGTAGAGGTAATCAATGACACCGAACCCATCTGCGTGGATCCATACCTCGCCTACTTCCGGAAACTTCAAATCGGTCCGGATGGAGCCCTATATTACGAGGGGGCAGGGGCAGATGAGCATGGGTATTGGGTGCCGGCGCTCCGTAAGCGCACCCTGGAAGGGGACAATCAGCAACTGTTTGATCTCTCTGGCCCCCTCCAGGTCATGACCTGGGTGGTGGGATCCGACGGACTCGTCTACGTAGCGGGCCTCACGCAGACGTCAAGCGTCACCGAGTTTTGGTTGCGGCGACTCAACCAAGACGGAAGCCTTACCACCATCGACCTTGGGCATAACGTTTACCTCGCAGGACTGTGGCCAGACGGGAGCATCTACGTTTCGGACCCCCAACGAAGTGCCCTTTGGGAACTCAAGCCTGGCGAAGACACCCTGAGCCCCACCCCATACTTCGGTTCACTCCAACCCGGATACCTCGACAAATATTATGACAACGTAACTCACGACATCGACGCGCTCGAGTTCGACCTAAATGACATCTCAGCGTATTCCAACCCCATCCGTGTCCATGGCGACCGGGTTTTGCTTGAGACTACGAACCACGGCGAGTTCAAAGTGATGGAGCTCTACCCGAACCCTCAATGGTTCGACCCAGGGCTTGCGCAAGCCCGTGACGGAGTCGCGCACGGGGAAGACTACTACTACGTTGGCCGCAACACAGAAAATAAGTTTGCAGTCGTCAGGCTCGGCGTCACAAGTGGTAACGCCGAACCAATATATGAGACTGACCTAGAAATCTTCAACATCGCTGTTTCTCCCGATGCAAGCGCTGCGATTTTTACCGCCCTTGACGCAGCACGCAGCCGTTACTTGATGGTCACTGTTGACCTCGCCACAGGTGAAACTACAACCGAGCCCATTGGAAGCACCCTCGTCAAGCTAGAGTTGATCCATTGAGATAACGCTACAACCTACGAAGGCACCGCGCCGAGGTTAATCCTCGGCGCACTTTTATCCTGACCAACAGACGGCGTCAGTAGACACGCACAGCGTACCAAAGTTACCACCTAAGATATGGAAAGGAGATAATCGTGCCGACCATCACCCGCGCCGTCACCATCGCGACCGTCGGCGCCAACCTCCAACTACACGCGCCAGCCGACCCGCGCATCAACCGCATCCCCGGCGCGAAGCACAACCCAATAGGGCACATCTCGCTCCCAGCCACAATCCACACCATCCACCAACTCGAGAAGATCCTCGGCCCTATCACCGAGTGGGGAAGAGGCGGCATCCAAGCCGACCCCCTAACCCTCAGCCTCGCGCGCGCAGCACAACAACACCCCGATTACCAACTCCCAGCCGAACGCCCGCTCAAGACCGACCTAGGCCCCAAGAGCGCCCCCACCCAACCGCAACCCGAGCCGACCCCACCCTCGCCCGAAGGCGGCCTGCCGAGCGGCTCGTGCTACGTGCGCGCTGAAAGCGCCCTGCTACTCGTCGAGAGCCCCTACGAAGCCAAGGAGACCCTCAAGGGCATCCCCGAGGCCCGGTGGAACGGCAAGCACCGCGCCTGGGCGTACCCGGCCACCATCCAGCACCTCGCGCTTCTCAAGCGCGCCCTCGGTGACGCCCTACGCCTCGACGCCAGCGCGCAACGCCTCGTCAACGAAGCCCGCGCCGCCAAGCACGCCGAGCAAGCAGCCGAACAACACAAGAGCGACGACGCAGAAGCACCCGACATCCCCCACCTCAAGACGCGCGCCTGGCGGCACCAACGCCAAGCCTTCGCGTTCGCCAACGCGCTGGGCCGCACCATCCTCGCCATGGAGATGGGCACCGGCAAGACCCTCGTCAGCCTCGGCCTCATCGCCCAAAACACCAAGAGAGCCGCCATCGTGCTCGCCCCCAAACGCGTCGTGCGCGTCTGGCCCAACGAAATCAAGAAGCACCTAGAACACCCCGACGACTGGCTCGTCCTCCCCCTCGCGGAAGGCCCCACCACAAAACGCGCCGCCGCCATCAAAACCGCCCAAGGGCAAGCAGACGCCGCCGGCAAGCGCCTCCTCGTCGCCGTCAACTACGAAGCCAGCCACCGCGAACCGCTCGCGAGCACCCTCAAGAACCTCCAGCCCGACATCGTGGTCCTCGACGAGATCCACCGCATCAAGTCCCGCACGGGCAAGGCCAGCAAATTCGCCGCCACCCTCGCCGCCGGCGCCAAGCACCGCGTCGGCCTCACCGGCACCCTCATCCCCAACGGCCCCGAAGACGTCTGGGCACAGTTCCGCGCCGTCGACCCCAACCTCCTCGGGCCCTGGAGCCAGTTCAGCCGCGAGCACCTCCACTTCAACGACTTCGGCGGCATCGGCGGGTACCGCGACCTTCGCCTACTCCACGAGAAAATCAACCGCCGCATCTACCGCGTCACCCAAGACGTACTCGACCTCCCGCCCGTCCAGCACCAGATCATCCCCGTCGACCTCAAGCCCAAAACCCGCCAACTCGCGCGCGCAATCTACGAAGAACTCATCGTCCAACTCGGGCACGGCACCATCACCACAAGCATCTTCCTGACCAAGCTCCTGCGCGTACAGCAACTGACCGGCGGGGTGGCAGTGCTCGACGACGGCACCCGCGAGATCGTCGACACAGCCAAGGCGGACGCCCTCGAGGACCTCCTCACCGACCTGCCCAAGGACGAGCCCGTGGTCGTCTTCTGCAACTTCCACGATGACCTCAACGCCACCCAACGCGTCGCCGAGAAACTAGGGCGCCGTTACGCCGAACTCTCCGGCAGACGCGACGAGCTCGAAGCATGGCAAGCAGGCGAGATGGACGTCCTCGGCATCCAGATCCAAGCCGGCGGCATCGGAATCGACGCCACCAGGGCAGCCATCGCGGTCTTCTACTCAGTCAGCTACTCCTACGCGAACTTCGAGCAAGCCAAAAAGAGGGTGCATAGACCCGGGCAAGATAGACCCGTACGCATGTACTCCCTGCTCGCAAGCGAGAGCCTCGACGAGGACATTCACGCCGCCCTCACCAACAAACGCGACCTCGCCGAATACGTCATCGCGCGCGCCCGCGAAGCGAGAGCAGCATGAGCCGCACCCGCAGAAAAGGCCAACGCCGCAAACAGCACCACGGGAATCACCCCAACAAGTCACAGCGCCGCCGCGACAACTACAACGCCAAGAAACACGCCAAGACGCGCGCCAGCGAACGCTACGGCCTCGAACTCACCAACGCCGACCTGCTAAGCATGGCGCGCACCATCACCGAACGCCACAGCCAATACGTCACAACCCAAGCCCGCGGCCGCCAGATCCACGTCCTCACCCACGCAGGAATAAAACTCGCCGTCCTCTACGACCCCAACAACAGCGTCGTCCTCAGCACCCTCCCCAGCGACCACCACGAACTAACCAAGCGCGGCATTAACCTCATCGACCCACGCCTCACAGCCCTAGCAGACGCCTTCAGCCCCACCTGAGAGACGAGAGAAGCCAACCACCGCGAGCGCCCCACGCGACCAGATTGTCCTCCGTTGCCACCTCCATAAAAGAGTGATACCTTCGCCGTGCCCAACTCAACGCCTCTGCCGGATCAGCATCACCCGAGGAGGCGACAGCGAGTCCTAAAGGGGGAATCAATGTCCACTGCTATCTCTAGAATCGTCGCCCTCACTTGCCTCCTTATGGCTAGCGCAGCCTTCGCCGAAGACCTTCACGAACTCGTCGTCAATGGCACTGTCGCGGAAGTCCAAGCGGTAATCGCCGCAGGCGCTGACATCCATGCACGCGCTTTCGACGACAGCACACCCCTAATGCGGGCCAGCAGAGCAGGCCGCACCGACATCGTCCAGCTGCTCTTGGATGCCGGAGCCGAAATCAACGCCAGAGCCGGAATAGCGAAGTTCTCGGCTCTCTCGTACGCTATCCGCTACGAGCAAGCTGATTCGGCTCGCATCCTTCTCGCAGCCGGCGCAGACCCTAACTTGCGAGACGACGTAGGAACGCCCATCACGCTCGCAAGCGCGTTCGGCACTGCAGAAATCGTCGAAATGCTCATTGCCGCGGGCGCTAACGCCAATTCCTCCGGGCAAGATGGAACCGCACTCACGATCGCCGCAAGGAGAAATGCGGCGGACATCATCCTCGTTCTAGCCAGTGCCGGCGCCAACCTGGAAGCACACGACTACCGAGGCGATACTCCCCTAGCCACGGCGAGCAGGCACGATGCCCTAGAGGCGGCCGGTGCCCTGATAGCTGCCGGCGCCAACCCCAACGGCCGCACCGAGAGCGGACTAACCCCTCTCATGGTCGCCGCCCGCTACGCTTCCGTCGAAATAATCAATCAACTGCTCGCTGCTGGTGCCGACCTCGAATCCCGAGGCGCGCACGGGCAGACACCCCTGATGTTCGCCGCCACTCTTGGGCCCGTCGAAAACATCCAAACTCTCGTCGCTGCCGGAGCGAACCTCGAAGCCAGAACCGAAACGGGAGCCACCTCACTGATGTTTGCTGCCATGGAAGGCCCTACCGAGAACATAACGGCGCTCATAGAAGCAGGCGCGGAACCCGAAGCCCGCGACGAACACGGGATGACAACCCTCATGTGGGCAACTCTAGGCGAAACACCCTCCAACGTAGCCACCCTGCTACAAGTCGGCGTCGCCCTCCACGCGCGCGACGCTCTTGGCTGGACCGCCCTGTTCCACGCGAGCCTCAAAGGTCAGCCAGAAACAGTAGATCTCCTCCTCGACGCCGGCGCGGACGCTAAGACGCCGGACCCAGCAGGCGCCACGCCTTTCGATGTAGCTCGCGAGAACCCCAAGCTCGTCGGCACCAGCGTCTACTGGCGCCTCAACGACGCACGCTTCTGACATGAGACGATTCCGAATCGCACTAATCAGCCGGAGAGTGGTAATGTGGGAATCAACGGGGGTGACCCCGCCGCGCTGCACTCGACGCGACCAACGCCAGCATCACGGCGTAATCGCTGGAGGCACGCCAGGTTGACCGGCAAGCTGGTGCGAAAGGCGTTAACGGCACTAGCGCCCCCGCCTCGATCGGGTGAGGGCAACCGCTGCTAAGGCACCGTCCTGCAATAGCCAAAGCATGTCCCGGTCATCAACGCCTCGTTGAGAGCCTCGTGTAGAAGTCGCAGGAGACCACGCGAGGCTCACCAACACCAGGGGAGACCACCTTGCCGCAACCCAACCCCACAACCACCCGCGCCCTCCGCGCCATCCACGACCAACGCCCCATCCGCATACACCCACCCGAACTCGTCACCCTCCTCAAGACCCGCCTTATCACCCTCAACGAGAACGGCGCGCTCGCGCTCACCAAACGCGGACAGCACCACCTCCACGAAGCCGACGCGCTCGCGAAGAACACCAAACGCATCCCACAACTCGCTCAAGCCCTAGCGCCCGCCGCGCACGAACTCAAGCCAGCCATCGACGTGCTCGCCGGCGACCGCAGCCGCAAGACCATACTGGCGCACGCCCCCGCACTCGCCACCCTCGCGAGCGCCGCGCGGCACCTCTGGACCAAGGACGAACGCGCACTCCTCAAACACCTCGGCAACAACCCCGAGCGCCTAGCCACCACCGCCAAGCGCCTCGGCTGGGAAGGTCAACGCGCCCACAAGACCCTCCACCACATCCTCCAACACGCCAAGAGCGCCCTAGCCCCCAGCAACTAGAGCCAGCCCCGAGCCCCGCGTCGCGAGAAGGAAGCGCCTCCGGCGCAAGTGGCACGTGGCGGGGTTAGGCTCAACCCCGCGACACCAAACACAGAGAGGGATCCACATCATGCGAAGCACGTCTTCTCGCAACCTGCTAGCTCTCGTCCTCGTCATCGCCCTGGCCGCGCTCGGTACCGCCGCCGCGCAGATGTATGGCACGGTCGTCGACGGGGCCTGGTACGACACGCTCGCCGAGGCGTACCAGAACCCGCCCGCCTACCAGGCCGACAACGGCAACTGGGCCGTTCGGTGGTCGTACCGCGACGCCTACCCGGCCATCGAGTTCGACATCGAAGTCACCGGCCTCAACCAGGTCGAGATCGTTCCCGCTAGCGAGAGCAGCATCCTTGGGCCCAACTGCAGCCTGACCAGCACCGCGGCCCTCGCCGAGCACCTCATGCGTGACCGAGTCTCTTCCCTACGGAACCTCACCGGCCCCGACGCCAGCGAGTTCCGCGAGTCGATCCTCGCCATGGGACGCCAGCAGCTCGTCCAGTTCAGAACTACCCGCGCCCTCGGAGGCTCCGACTGGCTGCCAGCCGTCGCCGTCGACTCCAACGGCATGCGCTACGAACCCCTCTACTTCACGGAAGCACCCCTGCAAATCGGCACCAGCTACAGCGCCTACTTCTCCCTCGCCGAGCTCCAAGAACGAGGCGTGATAGAGAACGGCACTCTCACCATCGCTCGAGGCATCAGCTTCACCAGCCATTGCCGCTTCAACCTCAACGACCTCCCCTAGCCTCAGCAACGACACCGGAGACACCATCTTGAGCACCACCACCATCGAGCGCCCCCAAACGCTCCCCACCCTCTACCACCAGGGCAAAGCCGGCGGCATCTACTCCTGGAAGGTCTGGACCGAAGGGGCCGACATCGTCACCGAGTACGGCCTCGTCGACGGCGAGAAGCAGATCGCCCGTAAGACGGCCACCCCCAAGAACGTCGGGCGCAGCAACGAGACCACCGCCGAAGAGCAGGCGGTCCTAGAAGCCCAGGCGATGTGGCAGAAGAAGCGAGATCGCAAATATGCCGAGAGCATCGAGGACGCGCAAGCCGAGCTCGTGCGCCCCATGCTCGCCAGCGACTTCGAGAAGCGCAAGAACCGCAACGTCACCTACCCCGCCTACGTCCAGCCAAAGCTCGATGGCGTCCGCGCCCTCGCCTTCTGGGACGGCGACCAGATCGAGATCATGTCGAGAAGCGGCAAGAGCTGGCGCGACATCGGCAGCGTCGAGCACATCGCCGCCGCCCTCGAGGAGACCCTCCCGCGCGACGCGCTCTACGACGGCGAGATCTACGCCGGAGTAGGCGAGACCTTCCAACAGACCACGCGCCTCGTCAAGAAGTACCGCCCGGGAGAGAGCGAGCAGCTCGTCTTCCACGTCTACGACGTCATCGACCGCGACAACCTCGAGCAGCCGTTCAACGAGCGCCTCGAAGTCCTCAACTGCCTCCAGTTCGCGCCCGGCTACCCGGTCGAGGCCGTACCGAGCGTCCTCGTCGAGAACGAGCAGGCGGTCTACGAGGCGCAAGCGCAGTTCGTGCAAGACGGCTTCGAGGGCGCCATGGTGCGCCTCGCCGGCGGCGCCTACCAGTACGGCGCCAGGTCGTTCGAACTCCTCAAGGTCAAGTCGTTCCTCGACGCCGAGTTCCCAATCGTCGGGCACAAGACCGGCGTCGGCAAGTTCGACGGCGCCATCATCTGGGTGTGCCAGATGGACGACGGCAAGACCTTCGACGTCGTCCCCAGGGGCACAATGGAGGAACGCCGCGCCTGGTACGACACCGCCGAAAGCCACTACGGCAGCATGCTCAACGTCAGGTACTTCGAGGTCAGCGAAGACGGCGTCCCGCGCTTCCCGGTAGGCGCCGGCATCCGCGCGAGCGAAGACATCAGCTGACCCTATCGTGGCCGCGCATGCCCCCGACTTCAGTCGTGGGGTAAGCGGGCACACTCCCGTCTCCCGGGACATGCGATTAGCTGAAGGAGATGCGCAAGGTGAAGAGAGATCGCAACTCACAACCGAAGAAGCAGGATGATTCGTTCGTCCTCGAGTTGCCGCTGCGCGTCACCGCTAACGATGAGAGGCGTCTTGAAACCATCTTCTTCGCCTCCAGGCAGGTTTACAACGCCTGCTTGGGTGAGGCGCTGAAGCGGTTGAAGTTGATGCGTGACTCGCGCGTGTATCAGCGGGCGTTGGCTGCTCCGCGTGGCGCGGTGCGCAACCGACTCTTCAAGGAGGCGCGCGAGGCGGTTGGCTTCAGGGAGTACGACCTGCACACGTACTTCAATAACCGCGTCCGACAAGCCTGGATCCGCGAGCACGTGAGTAGCCCCGTGGGCCAGAAGCTTGCGACCAGGGCTTTCCAGGCTGTGGAAGAGTACAGCTTCAAGGCGAAGGGCCGGCCGCGCTACAAGGGCGTGAACCAGCTCGACAGCATCGAGGGGAAGAGCAACCTCACCGCCATCATGTGGCGCGACGGGCAAGTCAACATCCTCGGCCTGGAGCTGAAGACGGTACTCGACCCCATGGACAAGCATGGAGTGCAGGCTTGGGGCTTGCAGCAGCGCGTGAAGTACGTGCGCCTCGTCAGGCGGAGGGTGCGGAGCAAGACGCGCTACTTCGCGCAGCTCGTGCTGGCCGGGAAACCGCTGGTGAAGCAGAAGCATCAGGCGCGCCTGGGGAACGCAGAGAAGCGCGTCGCGTTGGACCTGGGTCCGTCGACAATCGCCATGGTGGGTGAAGCGCACGCGGAGCTCTTGGAGTTCGTGCCGGAACTTAACGATCTGCAATGCGAGCGGCGCGTGCTGCAACGCAGGCTCGACCGTAGCCGCAGGGCCGCCAACCCCGAGAACCATCAGCCCGACGGCACCATCAGGCCGGGCCGCATGGCGTGGCGGTACAGTCACCGCTACAAGAAGACTCGGGGTGAGCTCGCTGAGTTGGAGCGGCGCCTGGCCGCCTACCGCCGCACCGAGCAACATCGACTGGTCAACGACGTACTCCAGCATGGCTGCGTCATCCATACGGAAGCCGTCTCCATCAAGGCTTGGCAGAAGAGCTTCGGTCGCAGTATCAGGATCAAGGCGCCTGGTTTGTTCATGGGGGCTCTCACCCGCAAGGCTGAAAGCGCCGGCGGGCAAGTGAACCTCATCAACACTCGCCACACCGCTCTCTCGCAACAGTGCGCCTGCGGAACCAGAAGCAAGAAGCCCCTCTCGGTGCGCGTGCACGAGTGCCCCGAGTGCGGGCTGGTCATGCAGCGCGACCTTTTAGCCGCTTACCTCGCCCTCCATACGGCGACCACCACCATCCCTCACGTGCTGCATGCGGATAAGGCCATGTTGGCTTATCAGGGTGCGGAACCGCTCCTTCGGGCGGCATGGCAGCACGCCACTACCAAACCTGCGAGCGGACGGCCGCGGCCGTCCACCTTCGGTACTTACCGGAGTCAGAGCGGGTCGCCCGAGCAAGACCCGGCACCAACCGTCAAGGCCCAACACGTCGTACCCCACTCGTGGGAGGGGTTGGGAGAGGCGCGAGGAATCCGAGTTAGAACCCCCTTGCTTTAGCAATGGGGAGGTTCAGCCAGCCGCATAACCCAGACAGCAGCCGGTCGCGCTCCAAGAAGCGCGACCGACTCGTATCCCCAACAAACGTGTGAGGAAAGATTGACATCCTTCCCGCCACAATCATACCACGATGACCAGTCAACAACTGAAAAAGGTATAAGCCACCAAGAACCCCACTAGGCCCGCTCCGGACACCCTTGACGCCAACCAATTATCACTCTATGATTGACGTATCCCCAAATAAATAAACGTGGAGGAACAAGGATGACTGGTACTTTCGTGTTCAGCTTCTACCGTCCCAAGATCAAGTCGCGCAAGGACTTCGTGGCACAGCTTAGTCAGCTGTACCGCGACAACAAGGGCTTCGCGCGCCTCATCGGCACCCAGGTCGCACCGGCCTGGGCGGACGGCCGCCTTACCGCCGAGGTGCTCCCTCAGCACCTGCCCGCCCTCGAGTGGTGGCTCGCCAACTTCTGGGCCCGCAACAGCGGCATGCCCATGGACGAAGCGATCCTCCGCGCGAAGATCGGACAGGCGCAGCTCAAGGGCCGCCGCGTCACGCCAGACGCGCGCGCCTACAAGGCTGCCAAGCTCCGCACAGCCCTCAAGGAACTGTGGAGCCAGCAGGCCGAGGCCCCCAAGGCCAAGACCCTCGTGAACAAGCAGGACGTGTTCGCAAAGGTCACGAGGTGGTTGGAAGCTGACAAGAAGGACCTCGAGCGAATCGGAGAGTGGCGCGACGACGCCATCAACCTCCCCTTCCGCGTAGAGGAACCGATGGACCTCCGTCCCTCGGCAGCCAGCCTCCCCACCGTCCCCGAGCTCGATGACCTCTTCGTGGAGGAACACTTCGTGCACGTGGACACCTCCGGCGACCGCTCCGACGAGGAGTGGGCGCACGGCACCCCAGGTCGCAACTTCGTCTACATCGCCGGCAAGGAAGTCCGCTGGGACGACCTGCCCGACGAAGCAGACGAAATCGTCACCCAAGCGGTGATGAGCCAAGACCTGGGCACTCTCGACGCTCTCAACGCGGCTCTCGAGTCGTACGAAGAGCGCCAAGCCCGCCAGACCTGGGGTTACGTCAACCTCGGAGACGACACGGGCAGCATCACGCTCCGGGTTCGCACCTGGAGCAACTACACGCGCAAGCGCACCGGCAAGCCCATCCCCGTTCTCCCCCTGGAGAAGCGGAAGGCCGCCGAGCCCAAGCGTGAAGTCAGCGCGCCAGTCGGTGCGTGGTACCACTCCAGCCTCGCTGAGTGGGAACGCGCAGCCAAGACCGACAAGCTCGCCGCCGCGGCCCTCGCCGAGTTCCAACAGGAACAGGCAGAAGCCAACGCACGCCGCACCATCCTCAACCAGGATGACGCGGAAACCGCCGTACCCGCCAACCACGAGGAAACCCCCGAGAGCATCCTTGAGTTCCTCACGGAAGATCGTGACGAACGCCTGGAGCTCGGAGAGGACATCCCCACGTGGCTCACCCGTCAACTCGCCTTCTACACGCACGTCGTGAACAAGGCGAAGGCAGGTGAACGGCAGACGGCAACCGCCCCCGCTACCCAGCAGGAGCGACCCGCGGCCCATGTCCTCGAAGGCCTCTCCAAGGTCGTCGAGAACACCCGCGTCCAACTCGAAACCGAGTTGGAACTGACCCCAGGCAAGTCCCGTCGCGGACTCGTCGGTCAGCTCGCGCACCTCCGCATGCTCGAAGCGCAAGCTAAGAGCTAAGGACGCGCGACCGAGGAAGAAAACCTCGGCACCAAAAATCGGGTTCTTCGGAACTGACGAGAAGCAGAGACCACTTGGTTTCTGCTTCTTTCTTTTGCCCCGAACCAACCCCAACCCACTAGGGAAAGAAGCGCGAAGCGCATGTGGCAGGAAACGAACCAAAGGAGCACCGCATGAGAACAAGCACCCCCTCACTCGAGGGGATCCAGAAGACCATCCCAGCCGGCCGCACGCTCTACCAGGCCGGCGAGAACGCCACGCAAGCCTTCTACGTTCACAACGGCACCATCAAGGTGCTTGGGGACAGTTGGGTGGGACTGCACCGAGGCGACAACGAGCAACGCACAGACCGCCTCCTCGACGTAGCCGGCCCCAGAGACATCCTCGGCATCCACCAAGGCAAGCACCCGCACACGGCCATCACCGCCAGCGACGCGCTCGTCACGATCATCCCGCACGAGCACCTCAAGCGCCCCGAGAACATCGACGCCATCGTCGACTACCTCGCGCGCTCCAGCGTCCGCAACGAAGCCCGCCTGCAACAGAACGACCTCCCCATCGCCATCAGGCTCCTCGAGACCCTCAAGGACCTCGCCAAGCGCTTCGGGGACACCGCCAAAGCCGACATCAGCTTCACGCTCCCCCTCACGCACGCCGACCTGGCCGACCTCGTCAACAGCACTCGCGTCACCGTCACGAAGTTCATGGCGGAACTGCAGCGTGAAGGCATCGTCGAGGGCGCCAAGGGCGAGTACACGCTCCACATCGCCGCCGCCGACCCCTACATCGCCAACCTCATCTTCAACTCCTAAGGAGAACCCGCATGCAGCAGCAGACCCCCGCCCAGACGCACACGCTCGACACGCTTAGGGCCGCCCTCGTGCAGCACAAGCCACAACTCGAGCCCATCATCGACACGGTCTTCAGCAAGTTCAGAGAGACCACCACCCCCAGCGACGAGATCGCCGAGCAACTCAAGACGATGCTCAAACGCGACATCACCCCCGGCGAGAACGATGACGCCCGCACCTTCACCTGGCGCAACCCCAGCAACCAACCGATCGTCCTCACCATCCCCCTAGAGGACCAGGGCGACGAGCCGACCGCTGAAGCGGCCGATCAGGCCGACACTATCGAGCTAGCCGTCGAGGAAGCCGCCGGTGAGGAAAGCGCTGCCGAGGAGGACGCGGCAGTCACGGAAGAGGCCACCGCCGAGCCCACCCCCAGCGCGCCGGAGAACGACACCGCTGCCCCGGCCGAGCCCGAGCGCGTCAACCTCCTCGACGAGCTCGACACGCTCCTCGACAACACCCACCTCCACCTGATCATCCAGCGCACCGGCAAGAAGGACGGCCAGAACGTCCTCAGCGTCACCGTCATCCCCCAAGCCAAGGACGACAAGACCGACCCAGCCATCCTCACGCCCATCAACCTCAAGGGCACCACCCGCGAGCTCGAGACCGGGCTGCTCCAGGCCATCAGGATCACCACCGACGGTAACCGCAGCATCGAGGAGGCGCTCGCCGAACTCGAGGAAGCCAAGAAGGAAGCCGCGGCGGCCAAGAAGGCCGAAGCCAGCAAGACCAAGAAGGGCGCGAGCAAGGCCGCCCCCAAGGCCGCGGCAGCGAAGAAGGACGAGAAGCCCGCCGAGCCGGCCGCCCCCAGCCTCTTCGACGCCCCCGCCGAAGACACGAAGGCCGCCAAGAACACCCCCAGCACCGACGCGGACAACGAAACTGCCGAAGCCACCAAATGAACCCTGTGCCCTGGCCGCCACCAAGGCACACCACCCCTAAGCCATAACTCCCCAGGAGGAAAACAGCATGCCCATCGAGAAGAAGACCGTCACCCGCAAGTTCAAGTTCAACGGCCGCAACTACCCCGACCCGAACCCCAGCCTCAGCCCCGAGATGGTCAAGGCGCAACTCGCGGTCAGTGACCCGCAGCTCGCCAGCGCCGTCATCGAAGGCCCGGTCTACGAAGGCGACACCGCCACCTACACCTTCACGCGCAGTGTCGGCACCAAAGGCTGAATCACCATGCCCCAAGCGGGCCGAACTGCAGCAGATCATCGCGCGCGAGGAGCAAGGCCAAGACCCGCTCCTCGCCGCCTACCTCAAGCAGAAGGAGGAAGCCAACCAGACAGCAGCAGCGCTACAGCACCTGAGCGGCAGGGGAGAACCCATACCGCTGCCCAGCGACAGCCTGCTCATCCTCGGCTGACCCTCCCACGCCTCACCGCCCCCACCACCTACACGCTCGCGCCCGACCGCATCCGCAACGCGCGCCTCGCCCAAGACCTCCTCGAACACAACGTCATCAAGCCCGCCTACCTCGAGCTAGATAAGGGCGTACCTGACGCCATCGCCAACGCGCTCGCGAGAGCCATGACACCCAAGGGCGCCACGGCGCTTCACCTCACGGCGCACATTCGCCGCGACGAAACCGACCAACTCCGCCTCTACCTGGTGCCGGAACTGCAGGAGAGCGCCTTCCTCAACGCGCACGCCCTCATCCAGCAACTAGACGCGCTCGACGCCAACCTCGCGCCCGGCCTCCTAGCCCTAGTGGACCGCGCCCACCACCTCACGCCCATCTACACCCCCGGCGCCGCGTACGACACCGTCGTCAACCTCCACTGGGCGGGCGACGACACCGGCGAAGAAGCCCTCGACGACCTCCGCTACGAAATGGCGCAAGAACGAGGCGTCACCCCCGACGAGATCCCCCTCGAAGAGGTCAAAGCGCTCGCCGACGACCAGTTCCTCACCCCCAACACGCTCGAGGAACGCCTACCCCGCCGCTACTACGAAGCCAACACCCACACCATCCAAACGCCCGAGATCCTCGCGCGCCTCAACACCGGCCTCTTCCCGAACGCCCTCGGCGACCTCCAACAACTCATCAAGGTCGCCACCGCCGCCAACGAACACGCCAAGAACGTCCACCAGCACGCCCTATCCGACTGGGACGACGAGTACATCTACGAGAACGGCAACCAATGGTTCACCACCATGATCAGCATCACCGACCCCGCCCTCACCGAAGGCCCAGACGGTAACGAGTTCGCCGACGTCGTCTACGAGATGCTCTACGAGTACGACAACTACAACATGCAGGCCGGCAACGAACCCGGCCCCAGCGGCGCCTTCCTCATCCCCCACACCCCCGAAGGCATGCGGAACCTAGCCCACCTCACCAAGACCATCCGCAAGCAACTCGCGCTCGAAGCACGCACCTACGAGCTCCTCAAGAACCTCACCAAGAACGCCGCGACCTCCGCAGAAAGGAGCCTCCCCACATGATCACCGGGTACGCCGAACTAGGCGACGACGCCACCCTCGAACTCCAGAAAGCCATCCTCCTGTACGCGCGCAAGAACTCATACGGCAACGACGCGCACGCCTTCGCCACCCTCCACGACCTTCAAGAAGGAACCGGCGAACAACCCGAGCTCGCGCCCGGCCGCCTCCTCACCCGCGAAGACCTAGAGAGCCTCTACAAGGCGCTACGCGGCACGCAATCCCTCGCGTTCCTCCCCCCGCACGTGCTCGCCGCCAGCCCCGACGGCGTCGCCTGGCATGAGCCCGCCCAAGAGCGCACGCTCTTCTTCCAGACCCGCGACGAGAGCCTCAACAGCATCAGCGGCGCCTACCCGCAACCCGCGCTCCTGTGGATCTACGACGGGCCCACCCTCAGCGTCTTCGCGCTCCCCAGCGACGAACGCCCCACCCCGGACACCGAACTACTAAGCGCGCCGTTCTACAACACCTACGAAGGCGGCAACATCTGCCTCGGCAGCACGCCCCTGCCCAAGCACCACGACCCCAACCGCGTGAGCGACATCAGCAACGCCTTCTTCCAAAGCGCCTTCACTCACGCCAGCGGCCGCCAACGCCACTATCAGAACTTCGGCGGCAGCCACAGCGAACTCTGGCAACACATCCGCGAGCTCGGACGCTTCCCCGCCGAGTACCTCGTCCCGATAGAGAAGACCCTCACCGAACTACTCAAACCGAAGGCCTAAGCGCCCAAGCGCGCGGGCGGCTAGCTGCTGTAGTCGCCTTGGAGCCCCGACGCCTCAGCAAACATGACGCCCGAGGCGATGAGGATAAACGGCAGAATCCAGATGAAGCCGATACCCAAGGTGATAAGACCCACGCTCAACAATGCGCCGAGTAGGAGGGCGATCAGCAGGTAGGAACCCAAGTTATTCAGGACTAGAGAGTACGACTTGGCGATTGCCTTGAACGGGTTCATGTCACGGTCTAGGTAGTAGTACACCCAGAACGCCATCGGCGTAAGCGGGAGACTGAGAAGCACCCACCCGCCGGACCCAACTGTCGCCTCCAGGTAGGAGAAGAGCAACGACATCGGCACCGTGACGAGCCACACGCCTGGTACGCGGTTCATGAACCGAAACGCTCCGCCGAAGGTGACCTTCTCTCCAGCCGCAGCCACTAAGCCTACGGTCGCGTACAGCACCGCCGTCACACCCGACATAGCGCTAATTGCCACGTAATACCAGATTGACGCAGGCTCACCCGCGTAAGGGTCGCCTCCCCAAAGCCAGGCAATTAGAAGGTAGACAGCTCCGACGAGCAGGCTCAAGCCGAAGATGTGCCGCTTGGTCCCCTTGATCCGGCTGCGCGCCACCGAAATCACATACCGCACATCGAACCTACCTGGCTGGCCACCTGTGGATACTGCGCTACTCACGTCGACCCCCAACGAGCTCTTCTTAGATGCCCTACAAACCATAACCCAGCCCAGTAACTGGAACTTTCAGAAGGAAGGTGCCGTGACTCGCAACCCCGAAAGGCCCCACTGACTATGCACACTCTTCACCCGCGCTTCGGGCAACGCCGTTACCAGCCCATTCATGTGCTCTTGGCCGGCGCTGGAGGGAACGGCAGTAAGGTCGCCATCGGACTAAGGCACCTCAGCGCCGCCCTCGAAGCCCTCAACGGTCCCCACCACCGCCTTCAGGTCACCATCGCGGACGGCGACATCATCCAGCACCACAACCTCGCCCGCCAAGCCTTCTACCCCAGCGACATCGGCCAGAACAAGGCCACTGTCATCGCCAACCGCATCAACCTCAGCAACGGCACCACCTGGCGCGCCTACCCCCAGCACCTCACCAGCGAAACCGTCGCCAGCCTCCGACCCGACATCATCATCGCGTGCGTCGACAACCGCGCCGCCAGGCACGCCATCCACGAAGGCGCCGAACAAGCCCACAGTGTCAAGTACACCCTCGACCTCGGCAACACCAGCACCAGCGGCCAAGCCATCCTCGGCGTGCCCAAGCACGCCCACGACCGCCGCACCGGCCCACGCCTACCCACCGCCCCCGAACTCCACCCCGAACTAGTGGACACGAGCATGCCCGAGGACGACACCCCCAGTTGCAGCACGCTCGAAAGCCTCGAAAAGCAAGACCTCTTCGTTAACGACACCCTCGCGAACCATGCCCTGAATCTGCTGTGGCAACTCTTCCGCTACGGCCAAATCAGTCACCACGGCGTCTACGTCGACACCCGCACCAGCCTCAGCACACCCCTACCAATCGACCCGAAGGCGTGGCAGCGCATGAAGCGCCGCAACCGCTCATCATCGCCACGCAACACATGAAAACCTGATACGGTGAAGGCATGCACCGAACGGCCGCCGAGGCAACCACCACCAGACCTCGCGCAAGCATCAGCAAAGAAGCCGCGCGCAGCATCAGGACCTGGCTGCTCGACGCAAGCGTAGCGACCGCCCTCATCGCCGTCATCGCGCTCGCCACCGCACTCACCAGCCACTGAAGCAGACGCAACCTCACACACCGATAACCAAGAAGCTCAGTCGGCTTCGGCTAAGTCCCGAGCTACGCCAGACGCCGGCCCGCCCACGAAGCGGGCCGGTCCCGTAAGGAGACGACCATGCGGCCCCGCACCGACACCGTCAGCTGGCTCAGCAACGTGCCAACCAGCGACAACAACTTCAAAGCCGCCCTCGACCGAGCCACCCCCTACGAGATCCGCCAAGCGCTCGACTGCACCCGCGGAAAGACCGGCCACACCACCCGCACCAAAGTCCTCGAGCGCCGCCTCCGCAACCTCGAAAAGCATGCCCCGTAACACCCGGCGGCCAAGCCGCCTATCTTCGCAAGAACCCCCACCAACCCACCTGCGCGAGCGCACAAGGCGCCCTAGCCGATCCAGGTGCCGCGAGATTATTAGTTTTCCATGTAGTATGTGATTACGCAGACGCACCGGCTCAGGCCCGGTTCGCGCCCGCCACCCACACCATGATCCACTTCCATCACTCCCCCCACCAGCCGACCAACCACAAGCCCACCGCCACCGAGCGATACGCGGAACGCTAAGGCGACCCCCATGGACGCCTTCACCATCACCAGCCTCGCGCTCACCACCATCCTCGGCGCCAGCATCGGCAGCTTCGCCAACGTCGTCGCCTACCGCATGCCCCTAGGCCAGTCCCTCAGCAACCCACCCTCGCGCTGCCCCAGGTGCGAACGCCGCCTCACCCCACTCGAACTCATCCCCGTACTCTCCTGGCTCGCGCTCATGGGCCGCTGCCGCGGTTGCCGCGCACGCATCAGCCCCCGCTACCCCATAATCGAAGCGCTCTTCGCCCTCACCTTCCTCGGGCTCGCGCTCCTCACCCAACCCGACCTCCTACAAGCCAGCGAACTCGCGCGCTACGTGCTGCAAGCAGCCGCCCTCAGCATGCTCCTCATGGCTGCGCTCATCGACCTGGACACCCGCACGCTGCCTGACACACTCGTTTATGGAGCGCTCATTGCTGGTCTCGCCGCCAGCCTCCTGCCAGCCAACCCCGCCACCCCAAGCGGACTCGTCAAGACAGCAGGGGAGACACTCACCATCGCCCTCGCGGCAGCCGGCGCGCTCGCGCTCCTCGAGCGCTACGCCGCCCTCGCCATGCGGCGCCTACGCGCCCCCAAGCACGCAACGCTCCCCATCACGAGCGATCACCTGCTCATGGCCACCACGTTCGCAGCGTTCCTCGGCGTCCCCCGCGCCCTCGCCATCACGACAGCCATCATCCTCCTCGACGCCAAGAGCACCAAACCGCTCCGCCTGCCACAACCCCTCCTGCTCGCGCTCGCCCCCCTCCTCGTGCTCCTGGGTCACTTCCTCGGCCGAAACGCCCTCACCGCAACCACCGACGCCCTAGCTGCGGCCGGCGCCATAGCCCTCGCAGCCGGCATCGCCTGGTGGGTCAGCGACCACCTCAAACACCGCAGCGGAGAACCCGAAACAGAAGACGACAACGCCGATGTGACGCTCGGGTTCGGCGACGTAAAACTCGCCGCCGCCCTCGCCGCCCTCCTACCCACACCCACCCTCCTGATCCTCGCACTCATGCTCGCGAGCCTCACCGGGACGCTCCACAGTGTCGCCACCCGACAGCGCGCCCTCCCATTCGGCCCGCACCTGCTCCTCGGGTGCGTCCTCGCCGCCACCCTCGGCCCAAGCATCATCACTTGGTACGCCCGCATTGCCGGCGTGCCCCTTTAAGGACAACCCAATGGCAGCAGGACGAAACAACATCACGCTCATCGGTGCGCTCGCCGAACCGCCGATTCTCACCGAAACTAGAGGCGGCCGCGACCGCGCGCTCTTCACTGTTGCTGGCCTAGAAGCGAGCCACACCACCGACGGCCGCCCCCGAAACATCCGCTGGCGGCACCGCGTCAGCATCGTCGGCCCCCAAGCCGACAGTCTCGCGGACCTCCAGCCAGGAACAGTGCTCCTCGTGCAAGGCACGCTGCGGTCCCGAGACGACAAGCAAGAAGACGGCTCACGCCGTCAACGAGTCGAGGTATACGGCCAACGCGCTCACACCACCCCGCACCCGGGAAGGATCACCACCGACGACGACGGCCGCTACTACCTCGAAGGGGGAACCAACCAGACCACACTCGAAGGCAACCTCACCCGCGACATCGAGACCCGACACACCCAAACCGGCATCCCCGTAGCTCGCGGCACGCTCGTCACCAACATCTCAGACCCCCGCGATCCCACATTCCGCGACCCCCAGTTCCTACCCATCATCCTCTGGGGTGAACTCGCGGAACGACACCAGGACACTCCGAAAGGCGCGCGCCTCTACCTACAAGGCAAATACCTGCCGGACAACTTCATCACCAGCCTCGGCGAGAAGATCTACCGCACCGCCGTGGAAGCCACCGACGCCTACCTCCTCGACCAGCCCCGCCACACCAACGCCGCCTAACCCCCACACCACACCCCAGCACCGGAGGAACACCACCATGTTCAACCCACTAGCCCGCCGCCCACGCCTCGACCGCCTAACGATCGCTGTCCGGTCACCAGCCGGCTCAGGCAAGTCGACGTTCGCCGCCAGCGCCCAAGAGCTCCCCCAGCGCCTCCTCTTCCTCGACATCGAAAGCAAAGCCCGCCTCCTGGCTGGCGCAACCGACGCCGAACCCGCCTTCGACGCCATCGAGATCCGCAACCACGACGAGATCTCACAAGTGCTCGACTGGGCGCTAGAAGGCGACGGGAAGAACCAGGGTTACGGCACCATCGCCTTCGACAGCTGGGGCGCCTACTTCGGGGAAGCGTACTCGCGCGCCCTCAAGCAAGCCGAAGCCGAGAACGGAAAGCCCACCACGCGCCTAACCGCCGAACAGGAACAAGCACTCCAGACGCGCGTGCAAGACGTGCTCCGCCGCATCTGCTACCAAAGCGGCATGAACGTCATCATCACCGACCACATCGCCGCGAGAGGCAAAGAAGAAGCCGAAGCCAACGAAGTCGGCCGCATCGTCCCCCTCACGGCTGGCGGCTTGGAATACCTGATTGACGTCCTGATGGAATTGCAGCTCGTCATGCGCCCCGGCGACCTCGTCGAAACCCGCATCGGCACCATCGTCAAGAGCAACGTCCCCAACCTTCCCATCGGCATGCAGATCGAAGACCCCACCTTCCCCAAGCTCCTCGAGCTCGCGGGCGCCCCCAAGGAAATCTCCACCCCCGAGGAAGCCCCCGCCGAAGCCGAAGCCCAGCCGGAAGCCGAGCCGGTGGAGGAGAAGCCCACCCTCCCCGAACTCCTCGAGCTCGCGAAGGAAGCCGGGTTCAAGCGCGAGCAGGTCGTCCTCGTCGCGCAACGCACCTACGGCAAGGCCACCCTCGAAGCACTCACCCTCATGGAACGCCAGGCGCTCGAGCAACGCATCCGCGCGCGCGACCCCAGGGCCGCATGACACCACTCGAGGAGATTGAAGCAGTTGTTAACGGCACGAAGTCCATAGAGGGCCTCTCCTACATTTACATCTACGAGCTCAACCCTATCGACTGGCGGTGGGATGCCGCTAAGGACATTACCGCCATCAGCCGCGAGTCCGAAGCCGGCGCAGAACTAGCAGCAGACTGGGAGATGGCTCGCGACCTGCTCCACAAGCACTCCTCCTGGCATGGCGACGGCGGAGAGGGCGCCACCCCCATTCTCGTACCCAACCTCCAGCAGTGGTGCGTGATTGCATGGGTGGTGAAGCAGCAGAAAAGCGGCTGGACCTACGTCGTGTCCCGCATGCCCCTCGTCTGGCTCGACGGAGAAGCGGAAACCATCATCCCCCTTCCAACACCCGACACGCTCACCGCCAAACCGCTCCCCAATCCACAGCAGTACCCTACGAACTAACAAGCGCGCGGCGCAGCAAAAACCAAGCCGCGCGCTACTACACGCATTACCCCGGGAAAGGAGCCCAACGCGATTGCAACGCTCACGCCACAGCATCCCCAGCTTAGGGCGCCTCGTCGAAGACCACGGCGCCTTCGCCAGCCCCCTCACAAACGACGAACTCAAAGAGTTCATGCCCTTCGAGGCGCCCAACCCCGACAACGAGTACATCGCCATCAAGGCCTACGACTACTACGACCCCGAGAAGCGCGAGCGCAAACCGAACATGCGCCCCCCGCGCCCCGAACTCATCATCACCTGGGACAAGAAGAACAACGAGATCCGCGCCATCACCAGCGTCGGCTTCAACACCGGCGGGTACCACGACCTCATACTCCAGCGCCTCGACAAGCCCCGCGACCTCGCGCACCTTTACGAGCTCCTCGCCCCCAGCGTCGACGCGCGCAACAACCAGGCCGGCCTCGCATGATCTACGGAACCTACCGCCGCCTCACCCCCGAGGAACTCAAGCCGATAGAGGGCCGCCCCTGGATAGGATTCGGCGGAACCAAGGGCGTGAAGTTCGTCCTCGAAGGCGTCGAGTGGCGCATCCCGGGCCACCCCGAACCAATCGTCATCATCTTCCAGGACCGCGTGAGCGAGGAGGGCGACGGCGTCATCTCCGACCTCGCCTACACCCACATCCCCTACCCCCAACGCCTCCTGCCCGCCACCCGCGAGCGGCTCGCTGACATGCTCATGCACGTTGACAAGACCGCGTTCATGGAGAAGCTCGAGGAACTCGCCCTAGAGAACAACAAGTAGGAGCAGGCCAAGCGTGCAGGGGGGGATTATCAGTTTCGCATGTCCTGTGTTATTCTCGAACCAAGTGGATCGGACTGATCCGCACAACTTCATTTGCTGCCGCACGATTGACTCCCGTGCGGTAGCACACGGAGCAGCGGCGGCTAGGAGGCATCATGCAGACCTGGTCGAGCAATCAGAATCGCCACGACATTCGTGCAGTCAGGCGCAACAACGTCCGCCTGTACGACGATCTCCGCAAGGACGACGAGGACGCAGCTTACGAGGCCTACCTGGCCGCCAAGGAGCTCGCACTCGACATCCGCTACCAGGAGATCACCGTGTCCGACGCGGGCATGACGCTCAAGGAAGCCGAAGCCCAGGAGAAGGCACGCTACCGGGAATGGCGAGAACTCGTCGCCTCCCACTGAGAACCCCGGTTCTCCCCGGCCCTCACGCCGGCACAACGTGACCCCAGCCCCGGCTGGCTAAGAAGAGACTCAGAACCCACGTTCCGAGTCTCTTCTCCACTTGAAGCCCCCGCGATTATCAGTATTTCATGCTACCCTTGGTCACGTAGGACGGAGGCGCCACCCCGTCATCAGCGACCGCACCAACCCCTCGGTGCGATCGCACACGAGACGGGATGGACGGTTGGAAAGGAAAAGGCCATGCCCAACACCAACAACCACAAGCCCACCACCTACGCCGAAGCCTTCAAGCGCGTCGAGGCCATCGCCGAACACGCCATGAAGGAACGGCTGAACCGCAGCACGCGACTCTTGTGCGAAACCGAGACGATGCGCGACCCCGTCGAACGCGAACTCGCTCAGGCGCGAGTCCTCCAAGACATCGCCAAGACGAACGCCTCCCTCGATAAGCACCAGGCGCACGCAAGGTTCAGCAAAGGAAGCTAACGCTTCCCCGGCCAGTCCAGCCGCAACCGGACACCTCGACGATCAGTCGAGAGGGAAGGGAGTAGACAAACCATCATGGTTTTCTCTCCCTTCTCTTCTTTCCCCAAAACCATGCAACCCACCGTGGGCCCAAGCCAAGAGAAGGAAGCGCTACGCGCAAGCAGGAGTCAAAAGACTCCGCATGCGCGCGGCCACAGCCGCGCTCGAAAGGAAACGAACGTGGCGCAAATCCTCCATGCCGGCTACCGCGGCGGCAGCAACAACCCACCCAACCCCCGGCTCCCCAACATCCACCCGGGCGAAACCATCCCCAACCACCTCAGAAGCCAACACGCCGACACGAACCAAACCAGCAAGATCGGCGTCGGCCCCCTAAACGCCATCGTCGAGCTCCTCAGCGGGCGCGCCACCATCTGGCGCGAAGGCGACGACATCCGCGTCGATTACCTCAGCAGCGGCAAGAGCCGCGAAGTCAGGCAATCGCACTCCCGCCAAGGCAACATGCACCGCTCCTGGAAGAACGCCGAAGGCCGCACCGGCCCCTACCTACTCGGCCTAATCGAGAGCGCCCTCCTCGGCGTCAGGCCCGAAACCCAACAGATCTACAGCGGATTGCTCGACCACATCAACAACACCCTCAAAATCAGTCTCCCAGTACGCGACGATACCGACTGGCGCCGAATCAACAACGACCAGCGCGCCAACGAGCTCATCGTTCACCTCACCGACTCGCTCTACTACACCCTCAAAGGCGCCTTCGAGCGCGGCGAGATCGACACGGACGACACCATCCCCCCCGTAGCCGGCAGAGCCGTCCCGCACACCGACCTCGGACTCAAGCACGTCCCCGGCGCCGCCAACACCCCCACCACCAGCCGGCGAGCTCGCGGCAAGCGCATCGGCCTCGAACCCCTCGCGCGCCTCGTGCGCCTCGCCACCTCGGGCGGCACCGCGCTCCTCACGGGCCCCACCGGCACCTTCAAGACCGAAACCGGCAAGCAACTCGCGCTCACCACCAAGGCGCGCCTCGTCACCCTCAAGGGCGCCGCCGGCATCGAAGACCGCGACTTCTGGGGCAGCATCGTCCCCACCGAACAAGGCCCCAAGTGGGTCGACGGCCCCCTCACGCGCGCCTTCCGCCTCGCGCAGAAGTCCAAGACCGTCCTACTCATCGACGAGCTCCTACGTTTCGAGCCGCTGTACGCCAACGTGCTCGTCGGCGCACTCGACACCGTCAACCCCACCGAGCTCAAGGCCATGGGCGAAGAGCCCCTGGGTGCCGGCGCTCACTTCTGCGTGACGCTCCCCAGCGGCGAAGTCATCCCCGCCCCCAAGGAGAACCTCACCATCGTCGCCACCACCAACCAGGGCGACGACTACGAGCAGTTCGGCGCCATTGACGCAGCGCTCCTCGGGCGCTTCGAGCTCCAGGTCGACATGAGCACCGCCGACCCCAACATCCTCAAGCGCATCTACACCGAGGTCTTCGGCAACGACAGCGTCATCACCAAGCTCCTCGACTTCGAGCAGTGGACGCGCGGCAACACCGGCGTGCACGGCGGCCTCCTCAAGCGCCCCACCAACCCGCGCGTGACCATCAACCTCCTGCGTGAAGCCAAGCGCCTCATCGACGAAGGCCTCGGCCAACAGCCCGCGCTCAACGCCGCCTTTGAGGTCACCGTCATGCCCTACTGCGCCCCCAGGGACACCACCGGCGCGCTCGCCGAGGACGCCTGCGCCATCCTCCGCGACGAGTTCAAGAACGTGGCGCGGGCCTAAGAGAGGAGGGAACGGCCATGATCACCATCCCACCCAGCAAACCCGAGAAGTGGCATAAGCGCTTCGAGTGGGTCAAGTACGCCAACACCCTCTTCCGCTACTACTCGCGGCGCGGCAACTACGCCCTGCGCCTCGAGCTCGCCGAGGGCATGATCGCCAGCGTCGACCCCAAGGGGCGAATCGTGCGCCTCAACCCCGACTTCGCCACCGCCCCTCTCCAGCTCGTGCGCGCCGTCAGGCACAGCCCCGCCCGCATGCGCGATCACATCATCGCCAGCATGAAGGGCTACCTCGCGCACGAAGCCGCCCACGTGCGCTTCAGCAGCGAGAAGCCCGCCAGCATGATGCTCGGGCAGATCTGGAACTCGATCGAGGACGAACGCATCGAACGCCTCATGAGCGAAGCGCACCCCGACCTCGCCGTAATCTTCACTCACATCGGCGACATCCACCTGACCCGCTCCTGGGACAAGCTGCAGTTCACCCCCCTCGAGGGCGTCCTCATGTGGCGCTGGGCGCACGACCACCCCAGCCTCCGCTGGCAGTGCAACGACCAGGAAACGTGGGCGCGCGTCCTGCCGCACGTTGAGGCAGCCTGGGCCGAGAGCGACCCCGACGTGGTCGAGGAGCACGCCAAACGCATCCTTGAGGAGCTCCGGCTCACCGAGCAGGCGCAGGCGCCCTACATCATGAACGGCCCCCTCGTCACCTGCCCCGACCCCGAGCCCGGCAAGGGCAAGAGCAAGGGGAAGGGCAAGAAGAACCGCCAGCACGACGACAACGACCAAGCCGACAGTAACGGCGGCGGCAAGGGGGACGACCAGGCCCAGGACGACCAGCAGGACGCCAGCAAGAGCGGCGGCCAAGGCGACGAGGCCGAGAACCAGGACGAAGCTGACGGCGCCGGAGGCGACCATGCCGACGCCCAAGACGAGAACCAAGGCGACGAGAGCAGCGACGACCAGGGCAGCGAAGACAACGCCGACGGGGACAGTAGCCGCGACGCTGAAGGCGCCAGCGGGGAAGGCGACGGCCAGGGCAAAGGCAACGAGAACGACGACGGCGACCCGTTCGGCGCGGACGACGAAGGCGCGGGCAGCGACGGCGCCGCAGGCGGCGAAGGCGTCGCCTACCCCGGCTATGAACCCGCCGCCCCCGAAGTCCTACCCGAAGAACCCGACCACGTCCGCGCGCGCGAGATCCTCACCGACGTAGAAGGCCACAGTCGCGACCTGGCAACCGCCCTCGCGCTACCCGACGCCCCCAACCTTCGCGTATCCCACGAATCCCGCGGCCGCTTCGACTACGGCCGGTACGCCACCGGCGCGCAGCGCCAGTTCCGCTACAAGCACCACAAGGGCAAGAAGGAACTCCCCCGCATCACGCTCCTGCACGACAACAGCGGCAGCATGGGGCACCACCGCCCCACAGACGCCCAGTACCACGCCCTACGCGCCACCATGATGCTCCAACGCGCCTGCGAACTCGCCCGCACGCCCCTCAACGTCATCACCTTCGGCAGTACTCACAGGCTCCTCACCACCGCCCACGATGACCCCGAGAAAGCAAGAGGGAAGATCGGCGGCATCAGCAGTGGCGGAGGCACCAGCCTCGCGCCCGCCCTCCGCACCGCCCTAGCCCTCAAGCACCCAAGCCGCAAGCGGCACGTGATCGTCATCTACTGCGACGGCCAGATAGACGGCCGCGACGCAGACCAGTGCCACAAGCTCACCAAAGAACACCCCGACACGTTCATCCTCCCCATCCTCATCGGCCCCGGCTCGAGACGAACCCAGTTCGACCACGCCTTCGGCCGCGCCCTCGAAGCCAAAAGCGCCGACGAGCTCGCGAGCAAACTCAAGAGCTGGGTAAGCGCCAACCTCCACTTCTAGGAAGGACACCAGCATGCTCACCAACAGTCGCGACCCCCTCGAGGGACTCAACCCAGAACAGATGGCCGCCGCCAACCACGACGGCGGCCCCCTTTGCGTCCTGGCCGGCGCCGGCTCCGGCAAGACCCGCGTCATCGAACGCCGCGTGCGCGTCCTCCTCAACCGAGGTATCCCCCCCGAACGCATCCTCCTCCTCACCTTCACCAAACGCGCCGCCACCGAGATGCGCGAACGCCTCGAGCAAGCCACCCCCCACGCCGCCAACATCACCGCCACCACCTACCACGGCTTCGCCTTCACCCTCCTGCGGCAGATCTACCCCGACCTCGGCCTCGAGCGCGCCCCCACCGTCATCGACCAAGACGACGCCAAGCGCCTCCTCAACCAACTCGCGAAGGAGCGCAACACCCGCACCAAATCCATCCCCGGCAAGGTACTCCTCGCCATCCACTCAGCCACCATCAACCGCAGCCTCACGCTCGAGGACGCCACCGGGGCCGACTACCCCGACCTCCTCGATAGGCTCGACGAGATCAGCGACATCCGCGAACTCTACCGGCGCCGCAAGCGCGAACAACACCTCGTCGACTTCGACGACCTCCTCATCGTGCTGCACAAGGCCCTCCGCGACCCCAACATCGCGCCCACCATCACCGACCGCTTTTCGCACTTGCTAGTCGACGAGTACCAGGACACAAACCGCCTCCAGGGCGCCATAACCTGGCTGCTCGCGCCGCACCGCGAAGTCACCATCGTCGCTGACCAAGACCAGGCCATCTACGCCTTCCGCGGCGCTCACTACGGGAACCTCAAGCACGTCCTCGACCAGCAGGACATGACCATCGAGAACCTCAACACCAACTACCGCAGCAACCAAGCCATCCTCGACCTGGCCAACGACGTGCTCGCGCAGATGCCCCACAAGCACAAGAAGGTCCTCAAGACCGACACTAGGCCCGGCGGGCTTCCCCCCATGGCCCTCCCGTTCAAGAACGCCCACGAAGAAGCCGCCTACGTCACGCGCCACATCCAGAAGCTCCTCGACACCGGCGCTTCCCCCACCGAGATCGCGGTGCTCTACCGCAGCAGCTACCTCAACATCCCCCTACAAGCCGCCCTGCTGCGCGAAGGCATCCCGTTCCGCACCTTCGGCGGCAGCAGCCTCACCAGCACCGCCCACATCCGCGACACCCTCGCGTTCCTCCGCATGATCCTCAACCCCGAAGACCGCCTGGCCACAGCGCGCGTACTCACCCTCCACCCCGGCATCGGCCCCGCCACGGCCGACAAGATCAGCGAACACCTGAGCTTCAACGCGGCCGAGGAACTAGACGAACTTGCAGGCACCGCCCGCGCCAACCAACGCGAAAGCCTCCACGCTATCGCCAACCTGATTAGTCACAGCTGGCGCTGCGGAACCACCCAAGAGGTCATCCAAGTAACCATCGACTACTACCTGCCCATCATGGACCGCCTCTACGACGATCCAGAGCAGCGCCGCCGCGACCTCACCGCCTTCCAAGAGATCGCCAGCCAGTACCAAGACATAGGCCTCCTCATCAGCGACCTCATGCTCGACAGCAACCCCGACGACCAGTCCATCACGGAAGCCGTCACCCTCTCGACGGTGCACGCCGCCAAGGGGCTCGAGTGGGACAACCTGGTCATCATCGGCGCCAACGACAGCAGCCTCCCGCACTACCGCGTCGTCAACGAAGGCGGCCCCGAAGGCCTCAACGAAGAACGCCGCCTCACTTACGTCGCCATCACCCGCGCGCGCGAAACACTCCTCATCACCTACCCAACCGCAGCCGCGCCCGGCCAAGAGGACGAGCAGGAGATCAGCCGCTTCCTTGAGCGCCTGGCCCCCGCCAAGGCTAAAGCCGCGTAACTCCAGACGAAAGTGCCGCGCCCGGAGTGGGCGCGGCGTAGACCAACCAGTTCGATTCCGGCGCCCTAACGCAACTCCACGCCCAGGTTCCTGACCACGTCACCCGCGTACGCGACCGTCACCGGTGTGCTCGCGTAGAACTCCCCAAGGTCGTCGATGAGCCCGTCACCGTCACGGTCGGTGCCCGCCTCCAGCGTGTACGACCCGGCCGGCACCTGTCCGAGGCTGAACGCACCCGTCGCGCTCGCGTTCGCCGACGCCACCATGGTCGCGCCGTTGCGCAACCTCACGATGACCTCGCTGAACCGCGCCCTCGAAGCCTCGCGCGCCATCTTGACGGCCGCGCCCGCATCCACCATGCCCCACCCGTAGAAGGTGTCAGGGCCCGACAAACCCAGGTCCCGCGCGCTCGAGCGCAGCAGGAACACGATCGTCGCCGGATCCAGGTCGGGATTCACGCTCTTCATCAGTGCCACCACCCCCGCCACGTGCGGGCTCGCCATACTCGTGCCCTGCGAAAACACCCAGTTTTCGGTGTTGGGCCCGAAGTTCCACCCGAGGCTCAGGACGCCGTCGACGAACCCATCACCGTCCAGGTCGTAGCGCATATCACCACCCGGAGCGGCCACGTCGATCTCCTGGCCACCGTTGCTGTAGTACGCGAGCTGCTCATTGGGGTCCGTGGCGGACACGCCGATCACGCCGCCGTAGGCCGCCGGATACATGACGGTGTCAACGCCGTCGTTGCCGGCAGCAGCCACGATGCTCACGCCCGCCTCGAGCACCAGCCCGACCGCGGTCTCGAGGATCTCCGAGTACCCATAACCACCCAGGCTTATGTTGATCACGTCCACCGGCGGGATCTGCGGCGCGCCCTCGACCTTGTAGCCGGCGGCGTAACCCATGCCGTTGATGATCGCCGCCATGTCCATCTCGCAGTCCCCGCCCGACTCGTAACCGACCCGCACCGGCCGCACCTTCACGCCCGGCGCCACACCGATTACGTTGTAGGTGGAGTTCCACGTAGCCGCCACGGTGCCAGCTACGTGCGTCCCGTGCTCCAGGCAGATGGTGGTGGAGCTCGGGTCGGGGTCCATGAACGCGAAGTCGTACCCCGGAAGGAGGTTGTCCCGAAGGTCCTTGTGGTAGGTGGCGAAACCGCCGTCGATGACCGCCACCACTACCCTCGCATCGCCCTCTGTGAAGCTCCACGCCGCATCGAGGTTGATGTCCTCGTAATGCCACTGGTACCCGAAGTCGTAACCGACATCGATGGCGGCCGGCTCGACGCGCGGCACGACCCAACGCCGGTTCGGCTCGACCAGCCGCACCCGCCCGTCCGCCGCCAGGCTCGCGACCTCACCATCGCTGGCCTTCACGACCATCACCGGCAAGTCGGCGCCGACCACGGACGCGCGCACCGCCAAGCCGTAATCGCCCGCGAGGCTCGACGCCATCGCCTGGAACGTCGCCAAGCGCGGCTCGGCCACCTGCAGCGACACACCCGCGGCGCGCGCCTCAAGCACCCGCGCCATCCCGTCGCTCAAGAGCACCAAATACTCGCCGTGAACGACCTCCGCCGCTGCCGCCTCAGCCGACGCGCTAGCCAACGCCACACCAGGGGCAAGCGAGCCCGCCGTGACCCGCCCCTCGGCGTCCGATAGCTGGCCCGAGACCGTAGGGAAACGCATGCTCACCGTCACGGAGCCAAGCTCCCCCGAACCGGCTAACGTCAGTTCCCCGGCGTACTGCTGAGGCGATAGGCCTTCGCGATCGACGCTCACGGTCACTGTCGTCGTGCCAGTAGAGCCGGAGGCGCGGCTCACCTTCAGCCAGGGCGCGTCCGACGCCAGCGTCCAACTACCGTTAGCGGTGACGCTGATCGACGCCGACAACGTGCCGTCGAACGAGAGGTAAGCAGGGGAGACGGTAACGCTGGTCGCTCGCGCCGACCCGCCCGTGCCGCCAGCAGGCTGGCAAGCCACAAGGGCGAGCGCCAGAATCACAAGTAATACAAGAACAGGACGCAAGTGATGAAAAGGAAGATGCATGGAACCCCCAAGGGAATAGGTCCCGTTAGGGTACCCCCACCCAGGTCACGCGCTTCTTACGCGTGTCTCGAGAGCGGAACAACCAGCCACGAGCGCCCAGGAACCGCCAGGCGCCCGAGACCCCCGCAGGGCCAGGAGCGTCGACGCCCTACAAAGCCTCTCGCGCCGCGCCCCCAGACACACAAAGGTCAGTTTGCTGTAGACCCCGCTGCGGTACCGCGCGCGTTCGACTCGAACCGCAACGTCCGCTCGATGCTGTCCACCACCTCCTGGATTTCGTACCGCTGCAGGATGGGGTGCTCTTCGACCGAGTAAGCGAGCGACAAACCGAACGCTGCGGCGATCTCGCCTGGAAGCATGAACCGGCTGTACCCCGTCACCTCATTCGGGGTTTGCCCCTCCATGGTCGCAACCCAGATCTCGTGATCCAGCAGGCGCGTCCGCTCATCCCGGTCGTCAGTCATCGACTTGCCGCCTACTCATCGTCGCTGTAGTCGAACTCCGTAGGCTCTTCCGCGTCCACGTCGTACTCCTCGTCGGGGTCGAAGTCCGAGCTGGTGTCCTCTTCCATGTCTGCGAGGAACACGGCGTGGTCGTCCGGCTCGTTATCGAGCATCTCGTCGACCTTGAACGTGTCGTCAGCCTCCTTGGCGGTGAGGCCCAGCCGGCTCCCCAACGACTTCATCGCCTTGACCTCTTCTACCAACTCCTCGATGACGTTCTGCACCGACTCGTCCTCGTACTTGTTTGACCTCTTCGTCCGCCCCTCCTAGTTGTTGCTTTCCAACAAGCGTACGCGACTTGGCCTCACGGGCGCCTTGTTGCTCTTGCCGCGGGGTCAGCCTGCCCCAACGAAGCGAGGGCGAGCGCGAACGCCCGCCCCCGAGAAGGGAACGCTAGGGAAGACCGAAGCTCAGCCCGGCACGATCGGCTCCGACTCATCCCCCACAGCCACGGGTGGGTCAACTGACATGTTGCACCTACGTTCCCGCCGAATAAGAACAGGACGTGATTGGTCGTAGCACCCTCAAGTGAGGGAGATCACACGCCCCTTTTCAGTGACCCGGCGCTCAGCCCCCGGGCGCAAGACGTCAGTTAACGAATGCCAGCCTCCTGGCGGCGTCACCCGCCTTACAACAATGGCCCATAACGACCGACGACGGGTTCCGGTCGGCATCCGGAAAGCCAAAAACTGGACGTTCAAACTCCCAAACACTGCTGCCAACAAGCCGCAAATAAACAAAGCGGGCTAGCCCTATTCGATAGGATATGCAATCACGTGGAGTAAGTAGCCAAGCGCGGTCGGATCGACTATCACCATAAGGCCGCGAGGTCCTTCTGGGTAATGACGATACAGGGAAATCACGGTGGTATCACTCTCCGTGCTTGTCCAGCAACGACGCCAATCCGAATAGCATTCATCCACCACCGACCTAAACCCATGGCTAAGCAGCGTTGACGCAATGACTTCTGCAACGCGCACGCTTGAACCGACTCCCTCATCTTCCGCAAAGGCGCATGCATACGTCTCGCCGTCGAAAGTAGATTCGCGATACATGCCTCGCAACCAATCCTTGCAATCGACCTCGGTGTGCACGGCAGTAGCAACGAACAAATCAACGACGGCCTCATACTCGGAATCGGTAAAGTTCATGGGCCTTGCCGCGAACACTGTTGCAAACACAAACAGCGCTGCTGCTACAATCCCAATTCGTACACACTTTGACATGCCCTTAGCATGGGCGATGGGCTCTTACAGATCGCTTACAGTCCTTCGCGTGTGAATCCACACCTTTGCCGCGCATTCTGGCCATCTCAGTCAAGCGAAGCCTAGGCTAAGCGATCAGCATCAACGAGCACTTCAACTAACATCTTGCACTCGCAGCCCTGCCTCGAAGCCGCCCGAACACCAAGGCCATAGGTGCAAGATGTCAGTCAATGGACTCCCGCACGCGCCGCGCCAGATCCTCAACGTCGTAAGAGCCCCGCACGCGCACCCGCAAGAGCGGGATTCCGGCCGCCGCCAACGCCCCATCCTTAAAGGCATCCGCTTTCCTCGCTCGCTCGCTCGCGTGGCTCGCGTCATCCGACTCCACCACCAGCAGCACTCGCGTCGACTCTGGGTCGGTGAGCACGAAGTCCACGTGCCGCGACTTGATGCGGCCACGCGCCGACGCCCGCTCCCTCTTCGACAAGCCGCGCTTCGCCACAATCACGTCCTCGAGTCGCACCTTCCCGAACACGTCCATGTCGGGCGCCGCCTGGCGCAGCACCCGCAGGAAGCGCGCCTCAGCCTCCGAGAAGAGGCCGGAGCGCCGTACGTACGGGAAGGAGGCGGCACTAGACCCGCCGCCACCCGCGCGAGCTTTCAGGAGGCCGATGACGACCACCCCAATAATCGCGATCACCAGAAGCGGCAGCAGCTGTCGCAACGCAGAGCCAAGAATGTCTTCGATCATGATTCTCCCCCCTTGGGAACTCAGCAGTAATCAGCCGCAAGATACAATGATGAGAAGTGCCCAACTACCGAGTCCATGACGCCATCAACCTCACCGCCCTGGGAGTGTCCTTCGCCGGGTACAGCATGCTCGCGAACACCAACATCATCCCAAGCGTGAGTGGCGCCGCCATGATCGGATACACCCTGTCATACCTCGCAGGCACCTTCCTAGTCACCCCCGACCTCGACCTGCACGGCAGCAAACCCAAGAAGCGCTGGGGCATGCTGCGCTTCCTATGGCGCCCCTACGCCACCCTCGTGCCGCACCGCAGCAGCTTCAGCCACGGCTGGCTCATCGGGCCACTGACCCGACTCCTATACCTACTTCTGCTCACCCTGCCGCTACTGACCCTCACCAGAGCCCTCGAACCCACTCACGCGCTCGCGCAGCAGTACGTCGGTTGGGACGCCCTCATAGCAAGTGTGGCCGGCTATTACCTTTCGCAATGGATGCACCTTATCGCCGACCGAGCGCCACTCAGACCATGACCCCACCGCGCGCCGAAGCAGCAAAAAGAGAAGCGCAAGGCGCAATCAGCCCAGCAACAACTAGGAGGACGCCTTGACGCCCAACCCCACCTACCAACTCCGGCCACCAACCCCACCCAGCCTCGTTGCCGCGCTCTCGCACGCCCACGGCGTGCAACCCCTCGTGGCGCACCTCATGCACCACGCCGGCATCACCCCCGCCGACACGCTCACGCCCACGCTCGAGCTCGCGCCCCTCCCCAACCTCCAAGCCGCCGCCAAGCGCCTCGCGGCCGCCATCAAGGAGCGAAAGGTCATCCTGCTGCACGGCGATTACGACGCCGACGGCATCACCGGCGCCGCCATCCTCCAGAACGGCCTCGAAGACCTAGGCGCGCGCGTCAAGACCCACATCCCCAACCGCCTCACCGACGGGTACGGCCTCAGCATGAACCAGGTGCCCGAGCTCGCGGCGGGCACCGACCTCCTCATCACCATCGACTGCGGCATCACCGCAGTAGAGGAGACGCGCGCATACCAGGAACTCGGGGTCGAGGTCATCATCACCGACCACCACCAGCCCAAGGAGACCCTGCCCCAGGCGCTCATCGTTCACCCCACCGCCCTCGGCGTGAACGACTATGACCCCATGGACCTCACTGGCGCCGGCGTCGCCTACCACCTCCTCTGGGCGGTCAGGCTCGAACTCGGGCACGAAGAACCACCCCTCGACCTCGCGCCCCTAGCCGCGATCGGCACCATCGCCGACGTCGCCACGCACACCCGCCACAACCGCGCCCTCATCCAAGAGGGCCTCGCGCGCATCAAGACCACCAGTAACCACGGCGCCCGCACCCTCGCAACCGAGTTGCGCAACAACATCACCAGCACCGACATCGGCTTCAAGGTCGCGCCGCGCATCAACGCCGCCGGCCGCCTCGGCGAAGCCGACACCGCCCTCGAGCTCCTCACCACCAGAAGCGAGCACCGCGCCGGCACGCTCGCCAACTACCTCGCGGCCCTCAACGAGCACCGCCGCAACCTACAAGACGCCGTCACCCAAAGCGCGCTCGCAGCCGCCGACCCAACACACCCCGCCATCGTGCTCGAGAACCCCGACTGGCACCCCGGTGTCATCGGCATCGCCGCCGCCAAGCTCGTCGACGCCCTCGGCAAACCCACCTTCCTCAGCGCCGGCGGTAAAGGCAGCGTCCGCGTACCAGCAGGCGCCAGCGCCCTCGCGCACCTCCAGCACGCCAGCACGGCACTCCTCGCCTTCGGTGGTCACGAAGCCGCCGCCGGCTACACGCTCGACGTGACCCGCTACGAGGAGTTCAAGGCGCTCATTCACGAGCACACCCGGAACACCCCCACCCAGCCCAAGGCGTCCCTCATCGACCTGATGCTTCACCCCAACGACATCAGTGAAGCGCTCATGGACGAACTGCACGCCCTCGAGCCACACGGGCCCGGCAACCCGCACCCCAGCTTCGCGCTCATCGCGCCGCTGCACAGCACCCGCATCATCGGCAAGGACAAGACACACCTGCAGATCCGCTTCGCGCACGACGGGCCCGCCAGCCGCGGCGTCGCCTGGGGCAAAGCCGAACTCCACGGCAACTTCACCCCCGGCCAACCCGCCCTCGCCATCGCCAGCCTCAACATCAACGAATGGAACGGGCAACGCAACATCGAGTTCACCGCCCAACACCTACAGCCCCACCAACCACTCGAAGCCACGCAAGCCCAAGCGACTGGCCCGCGCGTCACCCGCGCCAGCGACGGCATCACCGTCGAAGGCCACTTCATCCAAGACGAGCCCAGCAGCCTGAAGACGGGGGAGACCACCGTCATCATGTGGCTCCCCGAAGACACCCTCGACGCCATCAGGCTCCTGCGCCGCGTTCACGCCAACAGCCGGCACGTCCAGTACGCCCTCGACCAGCACGCCCTCGAAAAGCTTGAGCGGGGCGCGCAGCAGCTCCTCACGCGCGACACGCTCCGCAAGCACATGACGGCGCTCGCGCGCACCGGCCAGGCGCCCAACCACCCAGCCAGCGACCGCTGCCAACAGGTGCTCAAGGAACTGGACCTCCTAAACGAGCACGGGCTCCTCAAGCGCGAGCAACGCAACCCGTACGACAGCAGCACCCTCACGCGCGAGCTCACCGCCCGCTACGTCATTCACACCCTCGTTCAGGCGTACCGCTACGGTAGCGCCGCCGCGTTCGAGCAGACAGCCAACATGCTTCTGCTCGAACGCGGCGCCGCCACCGCCGCTGAAGCCTGAAAGGACCACCTTGCGACACCCCCTACGCATCCTCACCGCCATCCTCACCGCCCTCGCGCTCGCCGCCTGCGACGCCCAAACCGCCACGTTCGAGATCCAAACACAACTCCATGGCCCCTACGACCTCGACCGCATCACCGACGGCGACACCATCCGCGTCACTACCTCCGACGGCAGCGTCCCCGTCCGCCTTATCGGCATCGACACCCCCGAAACCCGCCACCCCACCATTGGCGTCGAACCGTACGGCCCCGAAGCAACCGAATACATCACCAACCTCATCACCGGCCGGCCCATCTACCTCGAGCTCGACATTGAAGCCTACGACCGGTACGACCGACTCCTCGCCTACGTCTATGTGCCTGACCCCACCGGATACTGGGCTGCGCCGGACGGCGGCCGTTACACACAAGCCAACCACGCCATCGCCCAAGCCGGCCTGGCGCAACCCCTCACAATCCAGCCCAACAGCCGCTACGCGAACACCTACGCAGCCGCCGTGCAAACCGCCCGTGACGCCAAGCGCGGCTTGTGGGCCGACCCCTAGGAGGTACACCATGTCCAGAAAGGCCTCGAATCCACCTAAGGCCACCGGGACCCTCAAGGAAATCGAACCGAAGGGCGACACCGCCACCGCCGAACGCTTCATCGAGGGCACCGGCAGCACCATCAAGCTCCTTTTCGAAGCCCAACCCAACCAACAGGTCCGCATCATCGAGTACCACCGGCGCCGCGAAGGGGAGACCCGGTTCCAGCGCGCCAAGGGAGAAGAAGGCCAGGTCCTCCCCTTCCACCTCCTCAAGCTTCAGCAGCCGTATGAGCAACTATTCCCGCAAGGCACGCTCTTCGACGCCACCGACTAACCACCAACCGGGCCGCCTGGATTCGTCAGGCGGCCCAACTACGATTATCTGCACCTCATATTACGGCTGGACAGCAATTACGGACCCGTAACCGAGCCGCGGCGCTGACCTAGGAAGCACTGGTGGACGCGATAACGCCGACACCACATGCGCCTATCTCCAAGAGACGCCAAGCGGAACATGAAAAAGCGATAACATGAGGGCATGGAGCGCGTACCTCGTCGTGCCGCGATAAAGAAGCACACCAGAGCCTGCCTACTCGCGGCCGGCCTGGCGCTGTTCGCCTTCTCGCACGCCAACCCCTTCGCCAGCCCCCAACCCACACCACCCCCGGCACCCGAGATCCCACTCCCGCCGGAGATCATCGACCAACTCCCCCCGCTCCCCGCACCCAGCCTCAACGCGCCAACCCTCCAACCAGAACCAACACCCGAGGAGCGCCTCGCCGAGCTACTACCCCAGCTCGCGCCCCCCACCATCACCATCACCCCAACCGCGCCCAGCATCACGCTCGAGCACGTAGCGCCCACGTACCGGCCCACCATGCCGGCACCCACGCTCCTCACTAGCCTCACCACTCACGCAACGGCCCTAGTGCCCGACCCCACCCACAAGCTCAAGCAAGCCCTCAGTGAGCACGGCGTTCAGGTACTCGCCGTCCTACTCAGCGGCACGCCCCGCGCCATCATCCAGTTCGACACCCTCGCGCACGTCATCCCCTACGGAAACACCCTCCCCGACGGGAACACGCGCATCACCGCCATCCACGAGGCCGGAGTAGTCCTAACCCTCGACGGCGTCAGTATCGAACTACCCCTCGGAGAAGCACAGTGAGCCGCGGCAAAACCAGCATCGGCATAGACGTCCGCGCCAAGAGCGTCGTCCTCGCCACCCTCACGCGCGAAGGACGCAAGACCACCCTCGCCGACATCCAGACCATCAACACCCCCCAACTCCTCGAGCGCGGCGGGTACCGCGACACGCACCACATCATCGAAGCCATCACCCAAGCGCTCGAAAGCCACATCACCACCAACCCCCTGATCAGCCTCAGCGCCGCCCGCAGCCGCACCCTAATGACAACCGTGCCGCTCAAGGGCCTCACGCGTCAGAAAGCCACCCGAGTCATCACCGCGCAAGCCAACCGGCACTTCCCCAACCCCAACGAGCTCACGCTCGCGGTCGACACCGCGCACCTAACCACCAAGGGCCGCAAGGCCAAGGCCACCAACTGGCTGGCGGCCGCGGTACCTAACGAGCACCTCAAGGTGATCGCGGAGATCCAAGAACACACTGGCCGCGTCTTCACACGCCTCACCCCCAAAGCCATCGCCGCCCTCCACGCCGCCTACCCCAACATCACCACCCCCGGCGACCACCTGATCCTCAGCGGAGCAGACGACGGCGCCGACCTCACCCTCATCCTCGACGGCGTCATCGAAGTCATCAGACTCCTTGGGCCCAACCTCGAACGCGACATCAAGCCCGAACTCGCGCGCACCCTCGACTACCTCCGCAGCGAGGAACGCGACCCCCCCACCCTGCACCTAGCCGCCTACCAGGAACACGGTCAGCACCTCGCAGAGACCCTAGAGGTAGACGTCATGAACGTCGCCCCCTGGGACGCCCTCACACTCGGCGAGGAACTCGACACCACCCCCGAAACACTCGATGGCGCCATCACCGCCATAGGGCTCGCGTTAGGCGCACTCGACGCCGCCGCGCCCGACATCAACCTGCGCCTCCCTCAACGCCACTCGCGCACCAGCAAACCCGCAACCAGCGCGCCGCGCGCCAACATGCTGCAGGTCGCCAGCTTCGCGCTCGTCCTAGCAGGCGGCGGCTACCACCTGATGACCACACTCCAGGTGAACGACCTGCGCGCCAAAGTCAACACCCTCAACTCGCAACTCATGACGAACACCAGCCCCGAGCGCATGACCGTCGACGAACTCCAGACCAGCATCGACGAACTCCTGCGTCACGAGGCGCTCGCGCAACAACTCACCACCAAGCGCCTACGCCCCACTAGGCACATCGCGCGCGTCGTCAACGGCCTACCCAGCACCAGCCGCAGCAGCCAAGGCGACGGCCTACGCTTCCAGACCCTCGCGCTGCGCGCCGCCACCGAAGTCCCCGCCGCCCACCAACCCCTAAACGACAGCGACCAACCAGCCACCATCATCACCATCACCGGCCTCGCGCCCAACAACCTCACCCTCGAACAAGACCTCCGCGAGCTCGAACAAGACACCAGCCTCCGCGCGCACGTCCGGCGCGCCAACAGGACCAACCCCGAAGACCCCACCGATACCAGCATCAGCACCCAAATCGAGATCCTCACCCTCCACCAGCCCACCGCCCCAGCCGCACCCGAGGCGGAAGAACACGCCACCATCCTCCCCCTGGAGGCCCAACCGTCAACTACCCTGCCCTGATGGGCGGAGCTTGGAAGGAGTAGAGCTCGGTTGACCAGGGAGAGTAGCCCCGAGCTACTACGTTCACGATAGGTCGCTTAGACCCACTCCGGGATGCTTCCTCAGTCCCGGACCCTGGAAGGCGGGGATCATGTTGGCGAAAGGTAAAGCGCCGAAGATCCCCACCGCAACCCCACGGGGTTGGAGCCGGTCGTGAACATTCCCGAGGGGAGCGGCGCCCAAGGGCGCCCGTCACACAGGCCCGTAAGGGCGATACAGAAAGGAGTCCGCATGGCAGTATTCGTGCTGGACAAGAACAAGAACCCACTCATGCCGTGTAGTGAGAAGCGCGCTCGGCTCCTGTTGGAGCGCGGGAGAGCTGTTGTGGTGCGGATGCACCCGTTCACCATCCGGTTGAAGGACCGTGTTGGTGGTGCTGCGCAGCCGGTTCGCGTGAAGCTCGATCCCGGCAGCAGGGCTACTGGTGTGGCTGTGGTGCGTGAGTCTCCTGATGGTCAGCACGTCCTGTGGCTGGGTGAGATTCAGCACCGTGGGCTTGCCATCAGCAAGGCGATTGATCAGCGGCGCGCGTTCCGGCGTCGTCGCCGTGGCAAGTTGCGGCATCGCGCCCCGCGGTTCGACAACCGCACTCGGCCCGAAGGTTGGTTACCGCCTAGCTTGCAGCACCGGGTGGACACCACGACGTCCTGGGTGGGTCGCCTGCAGCGTCTCGCTCCCGTTACTGCCCTGAGCATGGAGCTGGTGCGTTTCGACACGCAGAAGCTCGTGAATCCCGAGATTAATGGGGTGGAGTACCAACAGGGTGAACTCCAGGGGTACGAGGTGCGCGAGTACCTGCTGGAGAAGTGGGGTAGAGCCTGCGTCTATTGCGGTGCTAAGGACGTGCCGCTTGAAGTGGATCACATCCACCCCAGCAGTAAAGGCGGCTCGGATCGCGTCAGTAACCTAACGCTCGCCTGCCGCGAGTGCAACCTGGCGAAGGGCAACAGCGACGTCAACGAGTTCGTGAGGGACGAGGCGCGCCTGTTGCGCATCCTGAAGCAGGCAACGTTGCCTCTTCGTGACGCTGCAGCAGTTAACGCGACCCGCTGGGCGCTCTTCCGGCGCCTTCAAGCTACCGGCCTGTCCCTGGAGGTCAGCACGGGTGGGCGCACTAAGTTCAACCGTTCCCGGCAGGGTATTCCGAAGAGTCATGCGCTTGACGCCGCTAACGTCGGTGGGCTCACTACCCTGCACGGTTGGGGCGTCCCCACGCTCACAATCCGCGCCACTGGGCGCGGCGCTTACAAGCGAACCACTCTCACCAAGCATGGGTTCCCGCGCGGCTATCTCATGCAGAAGAAGCGCGTGCATGGCTTCCAGACCGGGGACCATGTGAAGGCAGTTGTGGCTACCGGCAAGAAGGCCGGTGTGCATGTTGGTCGGGTGGCGGTACGCGCGACTGGCAGTTTCAACATCCAGACGTCCGAAGGCGTAGTGCAGGGCGTCAGTTACCGGTACTGCCGGCTCTTGCAGCGGGCTGATGGGTATGCCTACAGCTTCGCGTCCACCCCAGGCCAGGAGCTCGGCGCTATCGCGCCGGGCTCCGTTCCTCCCCACCGTGAACGACGGGGTCTCCACGGAGCCACAACCTGATGAACCCCCGCACCCTCCCACTCCTTGCGCTCCTCGTGATCGGCGTCGGGTACATCAGCATCCACCGTCCCCTCCAAACCGAACGAGCCGACCTCACGCGTCAACACACCACCCTGCAAGAACAAGCGCGCGTCGACCAACAAGCCACCCTCCAACTCATAAACGACCTCCAAGCGCAACTCAACGAACTCGAACCAAGGCGCGCCAGCATCGAAGCCGCCCTCCCACGCGAACTCAACCCCAGCGACACGCTCGCGCTCGTTCGAGAGAACGCCACACGCAACACCATCAGGGTGGACGCCACCAGCATCGAAGACCCCCAGCAGGACGGCGACCTCAAGAGCATCCCCATCGCCCTGACGCTCCACGGCACCTACGGGCACCTTCTCGACTTCATCACCGACCTAGAGACGCACCCGTGGCCACTCACCATCGACACCATCAACTTCGAGACCCACGAGTACGGCGGGAACCCCAACCTCACCGCCCGCCTCACGCTCCTACTGCACGCCTACAACCCGATCCCTCTCGACCACTACGCATTGGGCGAGGGAAACTAACGCCAGCACCGGAGACCCGCATGCACAAGCTCGCCCGCCGCGCCATCACCCTCGCCAGCGCACTCCTGATCGGAGTCGCCCTCGCGCTACCCCCCACCGTCAACTTCGACCTGCCCGTCAGCCTGGACACCGGCCCCAAGGGCGCCCCGCTCACCACCATCCTCGAAGCGCTCGCGCACACCGCCAACGCAACCCTCCTCATGCAGGACGTACCCGACGCGACCGTCAAGTACGCCATTCCCGGCAACCGCAGCGTCCGCGAAGTCTGGGAGCTCCTAACCGGCCTCCACGGCCTCGAGTACCACATGCACGACGACACCACCATCCTCGTCGCGCCCCCCGCCGTCCTCGCGCGATTCCAACCCGAACAGCGCGCGCCCGCCGCCGTCGACGCCTTCTACAACCTGCGTGAAGACGCCGCAGCCACCGCAGCCCTCATCACGCAACGCTTCGACGCCACCGCCACCGCGTTCCCCAACCGCAACGTCCTCCTAGTTACCGCCACCCAGGACGAGCAAGACAAGATCACCGCTTTCATCACTCGACTCGAGGACAACCTGCTCCCCAGCGAAACCACCCAAGCCGAGCAGCCCAAGACGGCAGAGGAAGAAGCCACCAACCCCGCGTCCGTCGACCAGGACGAGCCCACCACCGTCGAGTTCTACGACCTGGGCGGCGACTACGCCGGGTTCCTGGCGCTCCTTGAGCAGCAGCATCCCACCCTAGCCGTGCGGCAACTCAACGACGAAGGCCTCATCTCCATCACCACCACCGCCGCGTTGCACGACGAGATCAGCGCCTACCAGTACGAGTACAAGCGCGCCCTCACGCGAGCCCGCGACAACGCCAAGCGCCCAGAGACTGAACGCGCCTTCAGCCTCGTCAACCACGACGCCGAAGAAGCCGCCGAACAACTCGCCGCCAGCCTCGGCGCCATGGCCGAAGCCCTCACCATCACGCCCAACCCACGCACCAACACCATCCTCGTCAGAGGCGACGCAGAAGGCGTGACGGCCGCCGCGCGCATCCTCGAGAGCATCGACCAACGCGTTGGCCAAGTCATGCTCACCATGCGCGTAACCGAAATAGTCGAGAGCGAAGCCCAACGCCTCGGCATCAACCTCGCCGGCAGCATCGGCGCCCTCGCCGTCAACGTCATCAACACCGGCCTAGACCTCGTCCTTAACCCCTTCCAAGGCATCAGCAACATCGGCTTCACCGCCGCCCTCGAAGCGCTCGAAGAACAGAACCTCGCGCGCACCGTCGACGAACTCAGCGTCCGCGTCAATCACAACCAGGAGGCGTTCTTCAACAGCGGCGGCCAAGTGCAAGTCGCCCTGGTCGAGGACGAAGTCACCATCCTCGACTTCGGCAGCCTACTGAAGGTCAAGCCGCTCATCAGCCCCGACGGCACCATCACCCTTAAGGTAGCCAGCACGTTCAGTGACTTCATTGGGGACCTCGACCGTCTCAGAGGGTTGCAGCTAACCCAACGCGATCTGGAAACCACGGTCACGTTCAAGGAAGGGGAGACCGTCGTGCTCGGTGGCATCCTCCGCAACAGCGTCACCCTCACCACCGCGGGAGTGCCGTTCCTCAAAGACCTTCCCATCATCGGCGGACTCTTCCGCACCACCGAGCAAGGCGAAGAACGCGCCGACTACGTCGTCATCATCCAAGCCGACCTTATCGACTGAGCGGCTACAACATGGGAACAAAGACGAGGAGCCCTAGCGGGCTCCTCGTCGCGGTTGGTGGGACCGAAGTCACTTGCAGACGTTGTATACGTACGTGTTGCCGGCGTACTTAGTTGGCTCAGCCTGCATCACGATCGAACCCGAAGGCGGGTAGCTGGACACCCCATAGCTACAGTTGCTTGTGTCCAACTGGACCTTGATCACCTGGCCACTGCCGATTTGAGCGAAGGCCGTACCCGCGCCCGTGAGCACGGCGATGACGTAACCGACGATAAGGGCAGCGAGGATAAGCGAGGTCAATTTCCAAGCACGAATACTCATGCCAGAGAGTACTTACGCGGCTCTTACGAAACGCTGACACTCCAAGCGATTAACTGCCAGGTGCTGACTCAGTGCGAACCGCCTGCTTCCACCGCTAGGTAGGAAATCAGTCAAGGCCACCAAATAGCGAGCGGTAACATAGAAATATGAGACGCCCCCTTCTGGCGACCCTGCTGGCGCTACTCGCGCTCACCGCCTGCGACCCAAAGAACGCCGGCCTCACGCCGGACAGCATCACCATCAGCGTCACCGGCCTCCCCACCGACCTCCAACCCGACATCACCATCACCGGCCCCAACGACTACCAACAAGCCATCACCGAAACCACCAGGCTCGAGGAGCTCGCGGCGGGCCAGTACGTCGTCACCGCCCAGAGCGTCGCCTTCCACGGCAACCCCTTCGACCCAGACCAGACGCGGCATGACCTCACCCTCGCGGCGGGCGGCACCCAGGCCGCGCAGGTCAAGTACGCCCCCCACCGCGCCTACTCCCAAGCCGTCCTCGAACACTTCAACGAGTACCGCACCGCCGCCGGCCTGCCCCCAGGCGTGCTCGACGCCGAAGGGAGCCTCCCCAACTGGCTGCACGCGCGCTACCTCGGCGAGAACAACCGGAGTGGCCACGAGCAGGACCCAAGCCTGCCCTACGCGTCCCCAGAAGGCGCCGAAGCTGGCCGCGTCAGCAACGTCAGCACCCGCGGTCCCCGCGAACCCATCTCCGTCATGCACGGCTTCGCCCAAGCGCCATTTCACCTCATGAGCCTCCTCGACCCACGCACCACCGGCATCCGGCACGGCTACTACTACCGCCCCATGGAGTGCGACGACACAACCTGCAAGTACGGCATCTCCGCCACCACCCTCGAGCCGATCCGCACGCGCGCGTGGCCAGCCAACCAGAAAGTCCACTTCCCCGGCGATGGCCAGACAGTGGAGATCCTCGCGCACTACTCGGAGAACCCCTCGCCGCCCCGCATGTGCCCGCCCGAGTACCACCCCAACCTCAACGGCCTTCCGATCTTCGTTATGCGCGGTTACGGCAACAACCCCGCCGTCCGGAGCAGCAGCATCAGCGCCAACGGAGCCCCCATCGAGCACTGCGTCGTCACGGGCACCACGCAATATGGCGCGCCCCAAGACATGGCGGACACCGTCAACCGCGCCAATCAGGCCTACGGCGCGACCGTCCTGCTGCCACTGCATCCCCTCGAGCCGCTGACAACGTACGCGGTGAGCATCACCACCAGCGACGGCGTCGAAACGTGGACGTTCCACACCGCTGACGTGGAGATCACGCAGTACGGCCTGTCTGAGTAGACAGGCGGAACATGAAAAACTGAGCGTGCTAACATACCGGTATGAACGCACGCAACCGCGAGCATGGCCAGCGAACACCCCAGCGGCCGAGAACTCCTCGACAGCTGGGGGTTACGTTGCTTGAAGTGATGATCGCTGCGGCCCTCGCGGTGATCGTCATAGCCGGCCTGGCCGCCGCCAGCATTAGCGCCGCCAGAACCAACCGGGAAGCCGCCAACCTCGGCGCCCCCGAACGAGCCATCCACGAAGTCCTCGAACACATCGCCAGCGACCTCCGCACCAACAACGGAGACGGCGCCTTTCGCTGCGGCCAACTCGGCAGCCGAGTGATCAACGGTTACAACGTCGACTGGCGAACCTACCGCGTCACCCTAGACGCCAGTGGCAACCCCACCCAACAGGCAACGTGCGGCAACGCCAGTCAGCAAAGCACCCTCCTCGTGCGGGGCCAAACCACAGACGGCAACGCCCAGTTCACAAGAGAAACCCTGGTAAGCCTCACCCGCGGAACCACCCCCAGCCTAATCAGCTTCACCAGCACCCTCACCGAAGTTCGACCCGGCGACAACGTGACCCTCAGCTGGCGCCTAGCCGACAACCCACCCGCCGGCACCATCACCTACCTCGACGGCGAACGCGTTCACACCGACACCACCACCCTCACCGGCACAACCACCGTCACCATCACCGAAACCGCCACCTTCGAGCTCGTAGCGGACAGCCCCTTCGGACAGGACTCGCGAACCGTGACAGTCGACGCAGGCAACGCCCCCATCTTCAGGGTGCTCCGAACCACGCCCGAGCGATACATACCCGGCGAACCACTCACCTTCCACTGGGAGATCGACCCAGCACCCCTCGCGCTCACTAACGCCAGGCGCCTCGCAGCCAACCAGGTGGCGGCCCAGAACCTCCCCACAAACGGCGACCGTAGGGCCACGGGCCGAAGCACCGTCACAGTTCCCGCGAGCCAAACGGGCCAACTGACCTTCCCGTTCACAGCAACCAGCGCCGGCGGCGAAACCCGCAAGAGCATCACCATCCAAGAGTGCCCCAGGCCGACCGCCAGACTCAGCGCCTCACCAGACAGGATCAACCGCGAAGGCTCCATCAACACGACTATCGTGCTCAGCTGGTCACTCACGAATGCCGCGTCAGCCACCCTGACTGTTCAAGGCACCGATGGAACAAGAATCGACAGGTCCTTAGCGGGCCTAGAACTAACGACCGGCGAGTTGCCCCTACGCATCCTCGTGCCAGAAGGATCCACTTACTCTTACGCGGCGAGCATCACCGCGGAGAGCGAGTGCGGAAGAGCAACTGCGGCGCCAGAACAGGTCACGATCTACGCTCAGGCAGACGAGGTGTACATCCCTAAGCCTGAGCCTGAGCCCAACCCCGACCCCGACCCTGACCCCGACCTGGATGATGGCGAACCCAAATGGCCGCCGGACGAGCCAGAAACCTGCGCCGACCTCGACTGGGACCACGTCTACTGCGCATGCTACGACAAAGGCTGGGACCCCAACCACACGGGGCCCCCTGAAGTTGTGTGCCTAGACCGCAACTGAGTTCGGCACCCACATCCCACATACGCACGGCAAAGCAACTGGAACCGGGGAGGAAGCGGGGTTACCCCCCGCCCTCCACCCACACCTCCGCCAAGCTGTTCCGTAGCACCCCAGCAGCTAATCCAAAGAACCTCTCCACATCAAGGTCCACAACCCAAAGTTCCCCAGAGGCAATATAGGCAGGCCCTTAACAACCACCATCCCGAAGCCTGATCGTTTGAGTACCACCCAGACCCGAAGGCAGCACCAACTCCAGCCGAGCCTTCCCGGGCTCACGCGTGACGGGCACGGAACGAGAACCCACAGACTCACCAGACACCAGAGTGGTTACTCCCCCGTCACGTAAGCGCAGCTGAACGCCCGCAGAGGCGTTCGCGTCCCAAACCACCTGCACGGTGTCGCCCGGCGCGCACAACTGAGCAGGGGAAGACTCGAAGAACACCCGGCCCGTCACGACCTCGACCGTGCAAGCGTCCACCACCCGCCCATCGAACACCGCCTCCAGCAGGTACACCACCCGCACAGGACGAGCGGACTCCGACGCAACCACCGGCGTCGTGACCTGCGCCTGCAACGCCGTGAGAGTAGGCGCCAGAGTCTGCTGAGGGCCGGAACGGAAGTCAATCCAAGAGATTCGCACCTGCTCTGGCAGCGCGGACGACGACTCCAGCGACCACTGCAGAGTGTTGCTGACCCTAGAGCCACCAACGCTCGTTACCCGAGGCATGGCGGCCGCACAGGAGGCGAAGCGCGGGAGCTCGTTCTGCCCAGCCCGCCACACGCTAAGCTCGTGATCCAGCACGTACCACTCCGACACCGTCAAGTCACGACGTAAGGTTGCGCGCGCCACGAACGGCCGCAGCGCCTCCCCACCCACATCAGATGGCCACACCTTGACCACAACCGAGCGCGCATGATCACCGACGCTATTGAAGGCGCTCAGGTCCGCCTCGTACCGCATGCTGACGTCCGTAGCCAGCAGAAGGCCAGAGAGAGACAGTGCCGCTTCCGGGCGGAGATTCCCGTGCATGTCCGCGTTCTGCCGGATGTGCGATACCGCCAGCTCCGCCGCGGCCTCCGCATAGAACAACCCATCCGCCCGCTCGAGCGTGGCCACGCTAGTCGTCACCGCCATGCGGGACACAGCCAGGGAAGCCGCCACCAGGCCCAAGCTCAAGCCGATTAGCATCAACACCCACAAGAGCGCCATGCCGCGAGTGCGCGTCACCGCATCCTCACAGGTGCCGTCACGCGCACCTCAACCTGCTGGCCAGCCTCACCCACAACACCATCCAGGCGCTCTCTGACCGTCGCGGTAGCAGTAACTTGCCCCCCCTCCAGGCAGCTGATGAAGAAATCGGTGACGCCCTCGAAGCGTTTCCCATCGTTCCCCGCCGGTGCGCCGACACCCGCCATGCGCTCGAGCCTGCCACTGTTGCGGCTCCAGGAGTAATCAACCCGGTAGGAACCACCCGTCTCAGGACTCATCAGGTAAAGGCGCGAGCCGTTCGGGCCGGCGCCAAGCGGGCATTGGGCGGCCCCTGGGAACGTGCGGTTGCGGCTGATGAGCGCCAGGTCACGCGTCAGGTGGTCCTCGATGACCTTCGCTGTTACGTTCAAGCCCTCGAGGGTCATGTTGGCGGTGTTCGCCCTGCTGTAAGCCAGCACGCCAGCGAACATCACGCCTATGATGACGACCGTCAATGACAACGCGAGCAGGACCTCCATGATGGTGAATCCTGCTCGCGCGTTCCTGACGCTCGCCACCTTGTGCTGGTGATCGAGCCTCATGTTCGTAACCTCTCTATTCCACTTAGGAGCAGGTGCCTACGGCGGGAGCGCCCTGCGTGGTGGTCGAGCCGGTGACGTTCCACACGCGGCTCGCGTCGGCCGTGTGGCTCGCTTGGATGCAGTAGGCGGTGCCGCTGCCAGTGCGCGGGGTGACGGTCACGTTCGGGTCCGTGTTCTGGTAGATGCGGCCCCACTCGCTGCTCGCGTTAGTGCCGCAGCGTCCTACGTTGCCGCTGCCGGGCCAGTACCCGCCGCAACGCGCGTGGAACAGCTCCTGAGCCGTCATGGCGCGCTGCAGGGACGCTTCGATGGCCGAGTCCTGCACCGCTTGCCGCGAAGACAACAGGTTCGGAAGTAGAGCGAGAGCCAAGACCGCGATCACGGCGACCACGATCATGATCTCCATAAGGGTGAAACCAGCTGAACGATTCTGCTTCATAAAAAAGATCCTCCACAACGATTATAGCCGGGCGGAACATAGAAAAGAGAGAATGCCGACGGTGCCCAAAGTTGGCGATCACCCCACGCTGGAAGCCAGGTGAGTACAAGGGCGCGGTGGCAGTGAGTTGGGGAAGTTGAGCCGTGAGTATCCTACTCGGGACAGTAACGCGAAGCGCGTCAGGAGCGTGAATCCTAACGCACTTGTTGGTCTACTAACAGGCCGAACCACCCAACTCTCAAGTGTAACCTAGATTGCATTTGGGCCGGCTGTCACCAGGGAGAAAATCGGCGCGAAGAGCGAGTAAGCTAAGCCACCAATGAGAAAACCGAGAACAAGGATCATGACCGGCTGCAGCAAACTCACCAACCTGGACGCGCCCGCCTCCACCTCACGGTCATAGAACACCGTCACCTTCTCAAGCATCCGCGGCAGATCACCCGACTCCTCGCCCACCCCCACCATCGACACAAACAAGCTCGAGAAAGCACCAGACGCCCCGAACGCATCCTTCAAGCCCTTACCCTGCTCCACATCCGACCGCACCTCAGCCAGGCGGCGCTTCAAGAACCAGTTCTGGCTAGATCCGGTCGCGAGCTCAAGACCCATCACCAGCGAAGCGCCCGAGTTCACCGCCGCGGCCAACGTCGAAGCCAAAGTCGCCATCTCACCCCGGTGCATCAAGCCGCCCAACACCGGCAAGCCAAGCGACCACTCCCCGACCAACTCTCGCCCCCGCCGAGAACGCATCACCAACCACCACACCAGCCCCAACACGGCGAACGGCGCGAGCAGCAACAAGGTGTTCTCCTGCACGAACTCGGACGCGCTCACCAGGAACTGCGTGGCGGCCGGCAAATCACTCCCGAACCCCTCCAGCACGCTGGCGAACTGCGGCACCACCCAACGCAAGAGCGCGAAAGTCACCAGCAACCCGATCACCAGCACGCTCACCGGGTAGATGAGTGACCCCACGACCTTCTGGCGGGTGGACGCCACCTTCTCCAGGTGGTCAGCCACACGCTCCAGGGCACCCTCAAGATCACCCGTGGCTTCACCCACCTTGATCATCTGGACGAAGAAGTCCGAGAAGGTGCCCGGGTGGCGCGACAACGCCGCCGAGAACGCCACACCCGAACGAACATCAGCCCCCAGAACGCGCAAGACGCGCTTAGCGCCAACCGGTAACGGCTGGCTAGCCAACACGTCCAACGCGACAGCCAAATGGGTACCCGAAGAGATGACGGTAGCGAGCTGGCGAGTCACCAGCGGCAGGAGCTCCTTCGGGACGCCGCCAGCCAAGGCGTTCGCGGCCACGCCCTTCTGGGTGACTTGGAAGGAGCTGACGCCGCGAGCGGCCAGGCGGTCGTGCGCCACCGCCTCGTTCGGCGCATCAATCGAGCCGTTTACGACTCGACCAGACTGGTCATAAGCACGATAAGTAAAGGTAGGCATCTCACACTCAGTTTAGACCAGGCAAGACATGAAAAAGGTAGAATCAGGACTATGAGCCTCGCCGCGCCCCACCCCACAACCTTCGCGCCCGGCGCCGAACACCCACCCCACATCGACCGCGACGCCATCCAAGCGCTCGCGCGCGACATCGCCATCCAACACCAGGTCATACCCCTACTGGTCAAAGGGGAGACCCTCGCAGTCCTAACCAGCGAACCCCGCAACCTCCGCAAACTCTCAGCCCTCGAAATCATCACGGGCCTACGCATCACCCCAACCTACGCCAGCCCCCAACAGATCACCGCCCTACTCAGCGAGCACTACCCCGAGAATGACCAAGGCCTGCGCCTGGAGGACGACGCACACTCCGACGCACCCGAAGAGGCAGAAGCAGGCGACGAGGTGGACAGCGTAGCTGTTCACAACCTCAACACCCTCATCGCCAAGGCGCTCGAGCAACGCGCCAGTGACATTCACATCGAAACCGGCGAAGGCGAAGTGAGCGTGCGTTACCGCATCGACGGGCGCCTCATCCCCCACGCCACCCTGCCCGCCCGCATGGCCAGGAGCCTCGTCGCGCGCGCCAAGGTGCTCGCCGGCATGGACATCGCCGAACGCCGCAACCCCCAAGACGGCCGCATCGCCTTCAGGTGGGACGGCAAGAACGCCGACCTACGCGTCAGCACCAGCCCCACCATCCACGGCGAACGCGTCGTCATGCGGGTGCTGCAGAAAGCCCGCGCGCTCGTCGAGATCGAGAACCTCGGGTTCACGGACCAGAACCTCAACGCCTTCAAGAACCAGATCCACAAACCATACGGCATGTTCCTCATCACGGGCCCCACCGGCAGCGGCAAGAGCTACACGCTCTTCAGCGTCCTCAAGCGCCTATCGCAACCCGACGTCAACATCATGACCATCGAAGACCCCGTCGAGTACGAGCTGCCCGGCATCAACCAGGCGCAACTCAACGAGCGCTCCGGCTTCACCTTCGCCCGCGCCCTACGCGCCTACCTGCGGCAAGACCCCGACATCATCATGGTCGGCGAGATCCGCGACACCGACACCGCCCGCACCGCCACGGAAGCCGCCCTCACCGGGCACATGCTCCTCGCCACCGTACACACCAACGACGCCCCCAGCGCCCCCGGGCGCCTCATCAAGATGGGCGTCGAAAGCTACAACCTCGCCACCAGCCTCCTCGGCGTACTCGCCCAACGCCTCGTCAGGCGAATCTGCCCCCACTGCATCAACGAACAACGCCCCGACCCCCAAACCCTCAAGCGCCTCAGCCTCGAGCTCGACGACAACGTACGAGTCAAGACCGGCCGCGGCTGCGACAAGTGCAACCACACCGGCTACCTCGGGCGCCTCGCCATCCACGAACTCATGAGCATCACGCCCGACATCGAAGACGCAATCGGCGCGAACGCCACCACCCAAGACATCCGCGAGCTCGCGTTAGCCAGCGGCATGACCACCCTGCGCCAGGACGGCATCGACAAGGCCCTTGTGGGCCACACAACCCTCGAAGAGGTCCTCGCGACCACCCTCGACTAGGAAGGCCCGCAGCATGAAGCCACGACTCACCACACTCGCCATCGCGGCCCTAGCCCTAGCCGGCGGCGCGGTCGCGCAGATCGAGCCACTCACCTGCGCTGGACCCGGCGCCACGCGCGACTGCAGAATCACCATGCAGCCGATCGACGCCCTAGCCGCCTCCTACGAGGCCCCCCGCGACCCGATCGGTACCGCCGCACACCTACTGGAGCAAAACCAACCGGAAGAAGCGCGCTCGCAGCTCATGCTGGCACTCACCACCACAGCCCCGGAGCGGCACGCCGACCTGTACTTCCTGCTAGGCCTCACCGAAGCGCGCCTCGGCGCCCACCGCGCTGCCGCGAACGCCTTCGTCAGCGTCCGGCCCGCCACGTTCGCCAGCCGCTACAACGAAGCGCTCGCCAGGGCGCAAGCCGGCGACCACGCCACCGCACAGCGAGCCCTCGCAGGCCTCCTCACCGACACACTAGAAGCCCGCCAAGGCATCGCGAGCCTCAACGAACTCCCCGAAGGGGAAGACCTTACCCCCACAGCACTAGAAGCCATAAGCCTCATCCTCACCGCCTCCGCCACCCTCCATTACATGAACGAAACACCCACTGACGCCATAACCACCCTCCAACAGCTCCTCAAAGTCACCCCCATAACGCCCGAACTCAAGCACCTGCGGATGACAGCCATCATCGAACTGTTCCCCAGTGACGCAGCCATCCACCACGCCCAAGCGCTCGCAAGCGGGGACAAACGCGACCTGCTCCTCGGCCGCACCTACACCAAAGCAGGCATGAACGACTACGCGCAACAGCATTACCGTGCCGCTGCCCAACAAGCGATGAGCACCCAAGACGCCAACGCCCTCACTGAAATCGCCGTGTACCACACCACCCAAAACCAGTGGAGCCAAGCCGCCAGCATCGCCACCGAAGCACTCAAGTACGACCCCACCAACCACACGGCGCGCACCATCGTCGCGCTCGAACTAGAGAACCAAGGCAAACCCACCGAAGCAGCCAACGAGCACCGCCAAGCCCTCAAGCACGGCAGTGACCCCGCCAGCACCAACGCGCGCCTCGCTCTCGCACTCGACGCAGCCGGCGACCCCCACGCAACCATCGCCGCCGCCGAAACAGCCCTCAAAGCAGCTGGCGCCCACCCCCTCACCAGCGCCAACGAAACGAGCATGAACGACGAAACCCAATACGCGCTCCTCCTGCTCCTCGCCAAAGCGCACCACGCGCTTAGCGAAACTCCAGAGGCACTCGCGTACGCCGACGCCGCCACCCGCAACCCCCTCGCCACTAGCGCCGCGCACGCCTACGCTGGCGACCTCGCCATGACCCAAAACAACCCCAGCGCCGCCCTCACCCACTACGCCCAAGCCAATCAAGAAGACCCTCACATCGCGCGCAGCACCTACCACGCCCACCTGCAACTCGAGCAGTACCCACAAGCCCGCGAAGCCGCCAGCAACCTCAAGCAAGAAGCAGGGGAAACCCTGCACCTCATTGCCTGGACGTACGCCCTCGAAGGCGACACGCGCGCCGCGCACCAAACCTGGAGGCGCGCAGCCCAAACCGACTACGAGCCCGCCAAGCAGATCCTGGAACGGATCAACCAACCATGACCCGGGGCTACACCATCAGCCGCCATCGGGCCAGCTTCGTGCTCCCTGCGCTCCTCTACAGCCTGCTGCTCGCCCTCGCCCTCGGCCTACACACCCTCATCCACGCCAACTGGAGCGCCCTCATCCCAGTCGGCGTGTCCGTAATCGCTCTCGCGAGCTTCCTGCACAACCGCCAACACGACTGGGAAGTCACCAGTGAACAGATCATCGCGCACACCGGCATCCTCGTACGACACACCCAAGTCATCAGACTCGACCGCATCACGGACATCCGAGTACGCACCCCCATCCTCGCCAGCCTCTTCGGCACCGGCGCCGTCCTCGTCAGCACCGCCGGCAGCGACGGGTACGAGCTCACTATCTTCAGGCAACACCAAGCCAACAAAATAGAAGCGCAGATCGCAAGAGCGAAACGTGCGTATAACGCGTCGAACCCAAGAGGCGCGACCGACACGTGAAGGAATCCAGATGACAACCGCTCCCGCGACCCCCACCACACTCCTCACCCTCCTAGAAGGACCCCAAACCTTCCAGGTGATCCCCGACAACAGCAAAGTCCCAGGCCACGCCCAAATCATCCACGGCACCCTAGAAGAGCACCAAGCCAAACTCGAGCAATTCAACCAGCGCGGCATGGGCATCTTCTACGCCGTCAACCAAACCGACCTGAAAGGCCGCAAAGCCGAAAACATCAAACGCGTCCGCGCCTACATCTGCGACATCGACGACACCCCCGACCCCAAGGACAAGCTCAACAAGCTACTCGAGCTCATCCGCTGCAAACTGCCCCCAAGCGCCGTCATAGAAAGCCGCAACGGGCTCCACGCCTACTGGTACGCCGCCGACAATCAGAGCATCGACCAACGCGAGTACGCGAACGTCAACCAACACCTCATCAAGCGCTTCGGAGGCTGCACCCAATCCAAAGACCTCGCGCGCGTCCTGCGCGTGCCAGGGTTCATGCACCGCAAGGAAACCGACAACCCGTTCCTCGTCAAGCGCGTGATCGACGAACCCGGCCGGCGTTACACCGCCGAACAGATCCAGAAGGCCTTCCCGCTAACTGCCAAGGCGCCACACACGCCAGTGTCAATCGACCTCCGGAAGAGGAAGCGCGGCCAAGATGAGCCCCTCACGGAAGACCAGGAGGAGTTCCGCTGGCGCCGCACGCTCGAAGGGCTCGCCGCCTGGGCGCCCGTTGACGGCAAGAAGCACACGGTGCTCCTCGTCGCCTTCGGCATCGCCCGAAAACTACAGGTCAGCCAATCCCAAGCGGAGAGCGACCTCTACCCGATCGTCGCCACCTGGAACACCAAAGACTCCACCGAGCAATCCATCTTCAAGAACGCCTCCTGGGCCTACTCCTCCGACGCTAAAGACGCCCACATCAACGGGCTCCGCACCCTCGGGGTCAAGGTCGACCTAAAAGGCGGACCCAAATCCACTAACTGGAGTAGCTGATGACAAAACGTGAACGGTTCACCCTCACCCCCGCACAGATGGAGTTCCGCTGGGAGCGGATCCTAGAAGGCCTCCGCCAGTGGGAACCCAAGGCCGGCAGTAAGCACGTCGTACTCCTCGTGGCCTTCGGCATGGCGCGCAAGCTCGAGATCCCCCGCTCGCGCGCCGAAGCTGACCTCCACCCGATCGTCGCCCGCTGGGAGACCAACGACACCACCCAAGAGGCCATCAAGAAGCACGCGGACTCGGCTTACGACAACGACGACGAGGACCAAATCGCCTACATCTACGGCCTACGTGCCATGGGCGTCACGGTGAACCTCAAGGGCCAGCCGGGCCCCCACCCGAGGGCGAACGCCGCATGACCCGCCGCCCCGCAATCCTCCTCACGGCAGCGCTCGCTGCGCTGCTCGCCGCCTGCGCGCCGACCACCAGCACCACCACCATCCGTCCCGCCATCCAGCCGCCCCTCACGGCCGCCGAGCACTACCACCCGTTCGAGCCCGGCACCAGCCTCACTTACCTCGACGCGCAAGGCAACGAGTACCAACTCACCACCCTCGCGCCGCGACTGCTCTCCGGGCGCGCCACCCAACACCAACGGTATGAGGGGCCCGGCATCACCCGCAGCACCTACCGAATCGACTCTCCCCAAGGCCTCCTGCTGATCCGCACCGACGACCAAGAGCGAATCACCACCTACGACCCGCCCGTGCTCGAGTTGCCCGCAGCTGGACGCCTAGAGGTCGGCCTGCGGTGGGGGGGAGACACCCTCGAACGCACCTACGCCAGCCCCACCGCCAACGAGCCGGACACCACCACGCCCCTCAGCTACCTCGCCGAAGTGACAGACATCCAAAACATGCGAATAGGGAACGAGCGAGTGACCGTCTTCCTGATCAGCGCCGAGGAGTACCGGATGGTGGGGGAGGCCACGGTGCAATCTTCTCACGAACGGTGGTACGCGCCCTACTACGGAGACGTCACAAACAGAGAAGAACACAACCTCGCCCAAGCAAGAACCCGATGAGATAGGGAAACCCGGTGTGTCAAAACCTCACGCGAGAGGCGCTTTAGGCACAGATATAGACTTCTCAGCTTCTTATGTTTATCCTGGAGACATCCGGGGAGCGCCGGAGCGCGAACACCGCGCCTCGCCCCAACCCGTTCACGCTGAAAGGCGTGAAGTGACCAGGAAAGGAAGCAAACGTGAAGAAAGGGACTGGCAAGTCCAACCCGCCCAAGGCCAGCGCCGCCAAACCGAAAACCGCGCGCACGGCCACCATGAAGGCGGCAAGCACGACCACTAAGGCCACCAGCAAGACCGCCGCTAAGGCCACCAGCAAAGCCGCCACCAAGGCCACCAAAGAGCCCGCCGCGAAGAGAAAGCGCAAGCAGAAGATCAAGTACGACAGCCCCCCGAAGAGCGCGAAGGAAGCCTACCTGCGCGAGATCGCGGACGTACTCGTGAACGCCGCCAAGCCCGAAGTGGTCGCAGCGCGCGCGCTCGAGGACGAAACTATGTTCCTCAGGTTCGACATCGACGGTTACGAACTGGCCATCAGTGTCGCTGACATACGCATGGTGGAAGGCAGCCTCGAGAAGGCCCAAGAGCGCAGCAAGGGCCTCCGCGGACGCTTCAACCGCATCAAGCGCCCCGAGGACCTGACGATCGACCAACTCACCGAACGCAACCTCCCCCTGTACTGGAACCAAGAGTGGCTCAGGCGCGAACTCGCCCGGTACGGCAGTTACGCCGAACTGGCTCGCGCGCACAACTACCCCAGCGCCACCACCATCGCCTCATACGCCAACCGCAAGTTCGGCATCAGCGTCCAGAAGGACTATGACGCGAAACGTAAGGCCCTCTACGAGGACTTCGAGACCGGCGAGTTCTCGCAACTCGAGCTCGCGAAAAAGCACGGCGTCGGCGTGGCCACCGTCTACCGTTGGCTCGCCGACCGCAAGCCCGCCAGCGCGCGCCGCGGCCGCGCCACCATGACACCCGAAGAGCGCGAGCAGGAACGCAAGGATCAAGCTAAGGAGAAGGCTAAGAAAGAAGCCGCCAGGGCGGCAGCCGCAGCCTAAGCAAGATAAGGGGCACCAGCCCCTAACAACCCACAACCAGATGACCCCCGGTTCCAACGCTGGAGCCGGGGGTTTTCGCGTGCCACAAGCCGAAAGAAGCCCAACGGCAGAGCCCGAGCAGGCAAGACAGAAGCCAAGGCAAGAGCGAAGCAAAGGATAGGGGCAACAGACCCCAGAAGGAGAGAACAACATGCAGTCCGCACCGAACGAGAAGCAGACCGCCCTCTTCGAGCAGCCACAGGCGCGCCTCGAAACCATCAACATCACGGAAATCGAACCGTGGACCACCACCGGCCGCAACGCCGTCATGAAGAGCGTGCAGGCCCTCGGCATGGTCACCGCCATCCAAGTCGAAGAACTGAAGGCCGGAAGCAACCACCGCTACCGCGTCATCGACGGCCGCAGGCGCCTCGACGCCGCCCGCAAGAACGGCCTAACCCAGATCCCCGCCATCGTCCTCCCCAACGGCGGAGGCATCACCTACGACGCCCTCGCCGCCGGCGCCAACCTCGCGCGAGCCTACGCCCCACTCGATGAGGCAGCCCACATAGAGACCCTCATGAACCGCGGGGGCTTCACGCCCGAGATGATCTCCAAGGAGCTCGGCCTCCCGCTCGGCACCATCAAGTCCCGCATCAAGCTCATCAGCCTCCCCACCGAGTTGCGCGCCGCCGTCGACCAGAAGCGCATCAGCCCCAGCGTCGCCGCCGCCGCCGCCAACCTCACCCCCAAGCAGCAGCAGGTAGCGATCAAGACCCTCAAGCAGAAGAACAACCTCACCCGCGACGACATCACCAGCATCCGCCTCGCGGACAAGCAGGCGCTCCTCGAGAGCGTCCAGGCCATCTTCGAGCCACCGCCGCCGCCCACCCCCAAGCACGTCTTCCAGATGGCCGTCCGCAACGCCCTCACCGAAGGCCTCACCCTCGACGACCTCTACAACGCCGTCGACGCCATCGCCCAGGAGCAAGCCAATGCCTAGCACCATCACCGCCCCCATCGCCCGCACCGGCATCGCCCGCGGCTGCGGCGCCGCCCGCACCCAAGGCGCCGTCTACCTCGAGAGCGGCGTCGGCGCCGGCGGTCTACCCCTCGAGCAGTTCCTCGTCGACCCACCCCAGCCGTACGACACCGACCAGAAGATCGGCGTCGACATCGTCGCGGACGGCAAGGGCACCTTCCACGTCATCGACTGGGTTGGCGCCGAACACTACCCCATGCCCAGCGACTTCCTCGAAGAAGGCCGCCTGCACGGCTTCAGCCGCAAAGTCAGCCGCACCAACGAGTTCCACAAACTCACCAAGGACTCCCAGCTCATCTTCATCCACGCCAAGGCCATCGTCACCAACGCCGCCGAGATCGCCCCATACCTCCCCGACCACAAGCTGCGCGCCCGCTGCGCGCACTTCGCGCGCTCCGGCGACGACGCGCACCTGCACGACCCCAACGTCGGCTGCACCCGCTTCTGGTACGCCCTCGCCGAAGCCACCGGCACGCGCATCACCGAGAACGACACGCTCCTACCCGAACGCAAGGTCGGCGACGCCACCGGCTACATCGTCGAACCCCTACCTTACGGCGCGCCAGACCCCCAGTACCGCCCCGGCATCATCGCCCGCGTACCCATCACCAACATCAGCGTCATCGCCACCAGCGACGGCAGCCACAAGGCCACCCTCTCGCGCATCGCCCAGACCACCCACGGCATCCCCGTACTAGAGCGCCCCGACTAAGGGGCGCTCGCGCCAGCACCGGCATGGATAATGAGAGCCACGACAGAGACAAGAGAGGTGGACAGTGGGGAGCGGTTGCGGCATATTACTGCTGATCGGGGGAGCCTTAGTCGCCATCAGTATGGGCAACGAGTGGATCATCTACCTAGTGGTCGGGGGCGTACTGGTACTCTTCATCTTAGCGGTACTTGCTCATGTAATGGACCCGACCGGGGGCGCCTCAGCCTATGACGATTACGCGCCCGGTGACGGCCCTGCTTTCGAGCGGCACGTGCAGCAACGCCTCTCAAGAGCCGGATACTTCGTCCGCAACACCGGCGCGAGCAGCGACTACGGCGTTGATTTGATCGCTGCGCGCGCCGGACGAACGATCGCCATCCAGGCCAAGAACTACGCCAAACCCGTAGGGGTAAGGGCAGTTCAAGAGGTCAACGCTGGCAAGGCGCACCACCGCGCCGACGAGGCCTGGGTCGTCTCCCGCAGCGGCTTCACCAAGCAAGCCAAAGCCCTAGCCAGAAGCACCGACGTAAAGCTCGTGGACGTGAACACCCTCTAGCTACACTCAAGCGGCCGCGGCCAGGCTGCCGCCAATACCCGAGACTGCTAGCTGCACATTGAGACGCAGCTATTGAGACGGTCACGACAGTGCTTGAGACCGCGCGGCAATCCGCGAGGCCCGCTAGCCGCATGACCGATCCAGCCGCGCGCCCGGGGCGGTAATCTTGCCCTCGCGCATACGCCACGATATGACTCTGGGGGCACCAAGTAACGAAGACAAGCCTGGCCTGAAGGCGATAGGAACCGCCTATGTGGCCTTCAGCCTGATCGCATCTGCAACCCTCATCGTTACCGCAATCTCAGAGCCCAACCCGCTCGCGCCGTGGCAGATTAGTGGCGCTATCGGCCAAATCCTGCAAGGCCTGCTGGTCAAAGCAGTGCTGAGTTGGATGGCCACCATAGCGGCCGAAACGGCGGCCGCTCGGAACCGGTAATCACGTCCGCGCCATTGTCCCGTCCGGCAAGAAGGCTGGTGTGCACGAAGGACGCGTGGCCGAGCGTGCGACAGGCAGCTTCAACATTCAGTCACCCAGCGGGACCGTCCAGGGCATCCACCACCGGCACTGCCAGCTCGTCCAACGGGCTGACGGGTACGGCTATACCACCACCGCAACCCCAAGCCAGGAGCGCAGCCCTGCCGGGCTGCACTCAGTTCCTCCCCCGCCGTGAACGACGGGGTTTCCACGGAGCGACAATCTGATGAACAACATCGAAGAAGGCCTAATCGTGTCGGGGACCGGACATCGGCTCGACAAGCTCGGAGGGTACGCCTCTTGGGCCTACAACCTACTCGTCCAGCTCGCGATCATGATCCTCTCGGCCCTCAAGCCCAAGAAGGTCATCAGCGGCATGGCGATCGGTTGGGACCAGGCGCTCGCCGAAGCGGCCGTACGCTTGGGGATCCCGTTCATCGCGGCCATCCCCTTCGTCGGCCAGGAAAGCCGCTGGCCCAAACAGAGCCAGGAGAAGTACCACGAGCTCCTGGCCAAGGCCGAGGAAGTGGTGGACGCCAGCAACGGCCAGTCCTACCACCCGCGGCTCATGCAGGTCCGCAATGAATGGATGGTTGACAACAGCCATCTCGTCGTTGCGCTCTTCGACGGCACCAAAGGCGGCACCGCCAACTGCGTCAAGTACGCAAAGGCGAAAGGCGTCCGCATCAAGAACTACTACAAGCGGTGGTTCAAGATGTACGAAGCCGAGTGCAAAGCCCGCGGACTCAACGCCCACGAAGAGATCCAGCGGACCGGGAAGCCAGCCGAGAAGAAGGCCACCAAGAAGGCCCCCTACCGGCCCAACGACCCGACCCGCAAGCAGCCCACCCGCGCAGGCAACGGGACCATCACCGTCGTCCGCAAGGGAACGCTGCCAGCGCCCGGCGCCATCCGCGTGTACGTCGGCAGGGGCTCGCCACTCGGCAACCCCTTCACGCACCGCGACGGCACCACGGCACCCCACCAGGTAGGCACCCGCGAAGAAGCCGTCAAGGCCTTCGCCACCTACCTAAAGGAGAAGCTCGACCAGAAGGACGAGCGCATCCGCAAGGCACTCAACCAGATCGCCCTCTCCGCCAAAAGCGGCAAGCAGGTCGAACTCGAGTGCTACTGCGCCCCCCACGCCTGCCACGCAGACGTGCTCGCGCAGGTCATCGCCGAACGCCTCAACCAGCGTCCGGCCAGCGGCTAGTCACCGGGCCTGAAGGCAAACGACACTAGGCGACCGCCTAGCCTGGAACCCTAGAGCGAAAGCATCTAGGGTTCCTTCCTCTCGAGCCCCCACGACCCCGCCGCGAGCCCCGAGGCCAGAGGAGAGAAGCCTACCGGCAACCAAGTGAAGCAAGCGCGAAAGCGCCAGCCAAGTGAAAGGACACCCCACATGAGACAAGTCACCCTGAAACTCACCGACCCGCTCGGCATCGAGTTCACCACCACCGTGCCCGAGGAGAAGCTCTACGACGCCATGCGCTACTACGGCGCCAAGGGCTGCACGTCAGGCGAACTCCCCGCCGGCGGCCTCCGCCTCCCCCTCGCCAACGAGGAGGACTTCGACTGGCGCCTCATCGGCGCCCGCAAGTACACCATCAAGGAAGACGGCGAAGAGGTCCCCGTCGTCTTCTACCGCGGCAACTCCTACAAGCGCCGCGTTCTCGAGCCGAACAAGCGCATCAGGGAGCGCGCCATCAAGTACTCGCGCGGCGCGCGCCCCACCGACCCCGAGCACCTCAAGGAAGGCGACGACATCCAGTACGTCACCCTCATCACCTTCCGCGGCGAACGGGCCCGCAAGGACGAGCGCTGGGCCATCCCCCAGAACGGCCAAGCCCAGGCCCAGTAAGCCCTATCCAAGAAACAAGAAAAGCGCCCGCCCCAGCACCTCGGGGCGGGCGCACTTATGTAACTAGTCTGTATCAGCCAGGTAATGCTAAACTGAGAATCCACAGACGTGACACGGAGACCTATCCCATGACCACCCCAACTCAAGCACGCCAGCCGGAACCGAAGCTCGAGGAGCGCATCTGGGGCCGCCAGTACGCTCAAGCCGAGGGGGAGACCTTCCCCCAGGGCGCCGAACGAGTCGGGAACGGCGTAGCCAAGACCCCCGAGGACGCCAAAGCCTACACGCGCATGATCCTCGACAAGACCTTCGTCCCCGGCGGCCGCATCCTCGCCGGCGCCGGCAGCAGCCACGGGAACCTCCTCAACTGCTTCGTTCAGGACGGCAACCCCCACGACGACGGCACCACCCAAGGCGTACTTCACCTCGCCAAGAAGCTCGCCCTCGTCACCAAGGTCGGCGGCGGCAACGGCCTCAACCTCGACCGCCTCCCCGCCAAGCGCCCCTACACGGGCAAGATCGGCGCCGCCTACGTCACCATCGGCGACGCCCACGCCGACCACCAAGGCGTACAGACCGGCACCTACGTCGACCTCCAGGTCGGCAAGCAAGTCACCCGCGGCTACCGCGAACTCCAGTACGTCAACACCGACCTCGCTCAGAGCATCAGCGACCAGGACGGCGCCCTCATGCTGCGCGTGGACGACAGCGTCGCGGGCATCTGGGACGCCGCCACCGAGATGGTCGGCGCCCTCCTCGAAGGCCGCGAGGTCGTCCTCGACCTGACCGCCCTCCGCCCCGAAGGCAGCGAGGTCAAAGGCAGCGGCGGCACTAGCAGTGGCCCCGCGTCGTTCGCGGTCGAGATCTACGACAACTTCGCCAAGTGGGCCAGCCTCGGCGGCGCCGAGCACGCCGGGCCCGTAGCCACCCTCCGCTACGTCTACGCCCCCACCCTCCGCGCAATCCGTCACGCCGGCGTCAGGCGCGGCGCAGGCATGGCCACCCTCAGCGCCACCCACCCCGACCTCCTCGACTTCATCACCGCCAAGGACTTAGGGCGCGAGCAGGCCGAAGGCGACATCGGCACCTTCAACATCAGCGTGCTCGCCAGCGACGAGTTCATGCGCGCCGCCACCAAGGCCGGCACGAGCGAAGCCCAGGCCCTCGACGCCATCGCCCAGCACGCCTGGCAGACCGGCGAGCCCGGCATCATCTTCAACGACGCCATCAACCTGCACAACCCGCTCGCGGAGATCGACGGCCCCATCATGGCCACGAACCCCTGCGTCACCGGCGACACGAAGATCCTCACCACCGAGGGCCCCAGGGCCTTCCGCGAGCTCGCCGAAGCCGGCCGCGACGTCCTCGTCTGGGCCGTCGACCCCAGGACGCGCGACATGAACGTGCGCGTCATGCGCAACCCCCGCAAGACCCGCGAGAACACCCGCATCGTCAAGATCACCTTCGACAGCGGCCTCGAGCTGCGCGCCACCCCCGACCACAACCTCTTCACCCTCGCGGGGGAGAAGGTGCAGGCGCAGGACCTCAAGCCCGGCGACAGCGTCCTCGCGTACGGCGGCGAACCCAGCAGCCGCTACGTCCCCGTCCCCATGGGAGACGGCGCCTACCCCCAGGCGGCCGTGAACCACAAGGTCGTCAGCGTGGAGCCCGCCGGTGCGGAGGACGTCTACAACGGCACCGTCGACGAACTCCACACCTACCTAATCCCCGACCAGCTCGAGGACGGCAAGTACGCCGGTGGCATCGTGAGCGCCAACTGCGGCGAGATTCCCCTCTACCCAGCCGAACCGTGCGACTTGGGCGCCATCAACCTCGGCGCGTTCGTGCGCCAGGACGACGACGGCAAGGCGTACTACGACGCGCTCGGCCTGCAGGAAACCGCCAGGCTCGCCGTGCGGTTCCTCGACGACGTACTCGACGCCGAAGTCGCCCCGCTGCAAGAGATCCACGACGCCATCGCCGACAAGCGCCGCATCGGCCTAGGCCTCATGGGGCTCGCCGATATGCTCATCAAGCTCGGCCTGCGCTACGACAGCGACGAAGGGCGCGCCATGGTGCAGCAGGTCGTCAGCGACCTCCGCGACGCCGCCCTCGACGAGAGCCACAAACTCGGCCGCGAGCGTGGCGTCCCCGAAGGCGTCAAGCGCGCCGGCCTCGAGCGCCGCAACATCGCCGTCTTCACCGTCGCGCCCACCGGCACCACCAGCATGCTCGCGGGCGTCAGCGGCGGCGTCGAACCTATGTACGCCGCCACCTTCGTCCGCAAGATCGGCACCGACTACGTCACCGTCGTCCAGCCGCTCCTCGACGAGATCCTCACCGCCCTCGACGCCGAGCAGTTCGCGAAAACCGGCGGTAGTGACCGCTTCGTGGCGGACGGCGAGTGGAACCGCGAGAAGCTCAGCGCCGCGCTCAATGAGCACAAGGGCAGCATCCTCCCCCTCCTCGGCGACCTGCCGGGCGACGCGCGCCTCCAGGCGTTCGTCACCGCGCACGACATCGCCGCCAAGGACCACGTGCTCATGCAAGGCGCCATCCAGCGCTCCTACGACTGGGTGAACGACGAAGCATGGCGCCAAGGCGACCAGGCTGGCATGACGCTCGCTGGGAACAGCCTCAGCAAGACCATCAACATGGCGAACGAAGCGCTCGTGCAGGACGTTCACGAGGCGTACCGGCTCGCGTGGGAGCAGGGCTGCAAGGGCATCACGGTCTACCGCGACGGCAGCCGTGACTTCCAGGTGCTCACCACCGGCAAGACCGAAGTGAAGCCCCAGGAGAAGGCCGAGGCACAAGCCGAAGCCAAGTCCCCGCCGGCGCCTGAAACGCAGGAGCAGACTGCTCCCGTGCCGACCGCCCGCGAAGCGTACGAGCGCCCCGCACGCATGAGTGGCTTCACCGACCGCGCCAAGCTCATGAAGTCGAACGGCGAGAAGCAAGGCTTCTTCATCACCGTCAATAGCAACGGCAATAACGACCCGCGCGAGGTATTCATCAACAGCGGCAAGGGCGGCGAAGAAGCCAACGCCGACAGCGAAGCCCTTGGTCGCGTCGTCAGCATCGCCCTCCAGTGGGGCGTACCGCCCGAAGCGCTCATCAAGACACTCCGCGGCATCAACGGCGGCATGTATGGCACCTACAACGGCCGCCTGGTCGCCAGCCGCGGCGACCTCGTCGCCGTCGCCCTTGAGACCGCCCTCGAAAGAGCAGCAGCAAACCCCGTCCCCGCCGCCACCACGGCGCCCATCCAGCGCGCCGGCGCCGCCTGCCCCCAGTGCGGCGGACCCACCATCCGCGTCGAGGGATGCTCCAACTGCACCGACCCCGCATGTGGTCATAGCGCCTGCGGGTGACCAGCCGCAACATGACAAAGAGATAACGTGACGGGGCGCAACCTCCTCAACTCCAGCCCGACCCCCACTCAGGGTCGGGCTGTGCCCAATAGGGGAGTCACGCGCACCCTCGCGCTCGACCCCGGCAAACTCACCGGCTACGCCCTCCTAGAGCACGCCAGACGCGGCACCGGCGACGTTGAACGGGCCGGCACAATCGAGACCACCCGCGACCCCCACCAGACCGCCCTGGCCCTCCACGAGCTACTCCACGCCACCAAGCCCGACCGGGTCGTCATCGAAGGCTGGGAGAACCAAGGGAAACGCGTAAATATCCATTCCACAACCCCGAATCTGATCATCGGCATGCTCGCCGCACTCACCGCCCTAACCGGCACCCCACTCCACATCGCCTACTCGAGCGAATGGAAACCCCAGTACGGCACCGGCGCCGAGTACCTCCCCGCACCACCACAGAAGATCCCCAAAGCCGACGAGCACCTCGCGCGCCGCCTACAGCACGACCTCAGGACCTGGCCAACCGCCCTCGTTGGCCTCAAGACCGCCAACGCCGGGCACGCCGTCAACGCCGTAGCCCTCTCCATCTGGGCCACCAGCGCCCTCCCGTAATCCCAAGCCAAAAACAAAGAAAGCGTGACCGCAAGAGGGGGAGCATCATGTCACTTCATCTCATCACCGGACCCGCCGGGAGCGGAAAAACCCGACAACTAATGGGACTCGCGCACCAGATCACCCAGGGCAAAGCGCAGGTCTACTGGATCGGCCTGCCGCACCAGCGCACCCGCACCCTCTCGCGCCTAGCCAAAGTCGGCACCCTCCTCGGCATCCAGTTCTTCACCTTCCAGCAGCTCTACTACCGCCTCCTCGAAGACCACCCCGACGTCAAGCCCCTCGCCGGCCCCGGCCTGCAGCTCGCGCACGTCGCCCAAGCCATCCACGCCGCCAAGGACCGCACCCCCAGCCCCGGCGAAGCCACCCTCTACCACCGCGCCATCAAGGAAGCCAAACGCGCCGGCCTCACCCCAGCCCAACTCCCGAAGGGCACGCAAGCCGAACGCGACCTCGTCGAGATCTACGCGGCATACATCAACGACAACCGCGGCACCTGGGACTACGAGGATTACCGCGCGCGCGCCCTAGAACGCCTCGCAAGCGGCAAGGCCGCCCTGCCCGCCATCGTCATTGACGGCTTCATCGAAATCCACCCCACCGACGTGCAGGTCATCCGCGAACTCGCGCGCCACACGCACGTCTACCTCGCCCTCGAGACCGCCCCCGGCACGCTCGAAGCCGACGACCTCCGGCGCCTAAGCGCCCCCCTGGAGAACACCGCCCAGGCTTACGCGCTAGCCAACCCCGTGCAGGAGACCAGGTGGGTGCTGAGGAGCCTCAAACGCGACCTCGCCAGCGGCATCCCCATGCACGAACTGCTCGTCATCACGCCCGAACGGCACAAGAGCGCCTTCCTCGCGCTCGCGCCCGAGTACGGCGTGCCCCTCACGCCCGCCACCCCAACCACCTTGGCAGAGACAACCGCCGGGCGCCTCCTCAAGCGCCTGCTCACCTTCGCCATCAGCCCCGACAGGCACACGCTCCACGTCATCCCCGACCTCAAGCCCATAGCCGCGGAACTGACCAGACGCAACCTGCACGGCCGCGAAGCCACCGACGCCATAGCCGCCGACCTCGGCCTCACAAGCACCCTCGAAGCGTGGGCGGCACGACTCACGCCCCCCATGGACGCCAGCGACCTCCCCGACTGGGCGCGCGTCATGCTCGACCTCCTCACCCAGCTCGACCCCAGCATCAAGGCGGATGGCGAAACGTGGAAACGCACACGGGAGAGCATGCTCCTCAGGGGCAGTGAAGCCAGCGTCATCACGGCGGGGCCCGCCGTCACGGTCTGGTGGGCGCACCTTCTCGACCTCTACCCGGACCCCAGCGACCGCCCGCGCGGCATCCCCCTCGCCACCCCGCTTGAGACCACCGGCCTCACCAGCCAGAAGGCGTACGTCACGCGCGCCAACGCCGGCGAGCACGCCACAAACCAGGCCGAGGACTACTTCGTGCCCGAAGACCAACGCGCCGACCCCAACGAGCTCCTGCGCGGCGCCCTCCCAAGGCGCATCACCGGCCGCACCCGCAGCCTCCTCGCGCACCTCAAGCACCGCGGCCACGAAGTGACCATCACCCATCCCCTCGCCGACCAAGACGGCCCCCTCGTCGCCGAGAAGGCACTAGTGGGGGAGAACGCCACCCCCGCACCCGCCCTACCCGCCGCCAGCGTGCGCGAGACGCGCGGCGGCACCACCGCCTACCTCCCCACGTACGAGCCCATCCAGGACGACAAGGCCGTGCGCGTCCGCTCGCTCGAGAGGTTCCTCAAGTGCCCCTTCCGCGCGCGCTTCGAGCACCTCGTAGACGAAGAAGAACCCGCCCCCTGGGTCCAACTCCTCACCGACCTGCTCGGCGGCGCCAGCCTGGACGACGCGCGCCTCGACCAGATCACCAGGCGTCACCCCGCCTACGCCCCCTGGGTGCAGCGGCACAAGGAGCACCTCAAGAAGCTCACGCTGCAGCACCGGCTCGACCTCGGCGACAACGTCTACGCCCGCGTCCACGGCATGTTCACCGACCCCCAAGACGCCGAGCACCTCCACCTCGTCTGGTTCGGCAACCCCGAGACGACAGACAAAGAAGCGCTAGCAAAGCGCACCAAGGAGTCGTGGGAACGCAAGAGCGCCATCCACCAGACCCTCGACACGCTCCCCATCAAGCGCGTCACCGTCAGCGTCTGGCCCATCGGCTTCGACCCCATCCTCGCGCTCGAAGCCACCCACGACAAAGAGCTCGCCAACGACCTCGGCATCACCCACACCAGCAAGCTCAAGAAGCCCGAGGTCGCCGCCACCCTCAAGCGGTACGCACAAGGCGACACCACCCCCAAGGCCGGGTGGCACTGCCGCGAGTGCCGCCTCCGCGACGTCAGCCGCGTCGCCTAACCCCAAACGCCAGGCTGGCCACCCCACCCTCGGGTGTCCAGCCACCCCACCCCGGCACCGACCCCCGGCGCCCAGGAGAGGAGAGAACCTTGCGAACCCGAATCGCGTCTGCCGGCACCGGCAAGACCACCTACCTAATCAGCCGGCTCCTAGAACTCACCCGCAAAGGCACCCCCCTACGCCGCGTCGCCGCCATCACCTACACCCGCCGCGCCGCCAACGACCTCAAACTCAAGCTCCGCATGGCCCTCGAACAACTGCACGACGACGGCCACTGGCTCAACCAGACGCTCGAGCCCCAGCACCGCCCCACCATAGAGGGCGCCCTACGCGAGCTCGACGGCAGCAACATCGGCACCATCCACGGCTTCCTCGCCAACCTCCTCAGGCTCGTCGCGCCCACCATCACCCTCGACCCCGACTTCAGCGTGATCGGCGAGCACGACGCCATCGCCATCTTCCGCGAAGAAGCCGCCACCCACGCCTTCCTCACCAACACCCCCATCCCCGACCGCACCATGAGCCGCCTCGAGCAACTCTTCCGGCAACGCTCCCTCGCCACCACCTTCCACGCGAACTTCGAAGGCGACCAGGAGCTGCTCGCGCTCTACAACACCCTCACGCAGCGCTACTGGGTCCGACTCGATAACCGCGCGCTCGCGCCCGCCGACCTCGAACTCAAGGCCGTCGAAGCCGCCGGGTACGACATCGTGCTCGAGCGCTGGCGCGAACGCGTGAGCGTTGCGCTGATCGACGAGAGCCAGGACCTCAACCCCGTCCAAGGCGCCTTCCTCGAACGACTAGAGGCCAGCGGCATCCAAATCGAAGCCGTCGGCGACCCCAAGCAGTCCATCTACGCCTTCCGGCACGCCGACCTCGACACGTTCCGCCGAATCATCACCAACAGCCAGCAAGGCACCCCACTCAACACCACCTACCGGCACTCGCGCGTCATCACCCGCTTCCTCAACGGCCTCACCCGCAACATGGGCGCCGAAGACCGCAGCTTCACCAGCAGCGAAGCGCCCGAAGTCACACCCGCCCGGCAAGAACTCGGCAGCCTCCGCATCCACTGGGTCCAAACCCAAGACCGCACCGGCATCGACAAACTCCGCGCGCACGAAGCCGAACTGATGGCCCACAGCCTCAAGCACCTGCACGAGAACGAAGGCGTACCCTACGACGACATGGCGGTGCTCATGCGCAGCCGCGCCAGCCAACCCCACGTGCAGGCCGCCCTCGAGCGCAACGGCGTCCCCACCGTCATCGTTCAGGGCCGCAACTACTACCGCCAAAGCGAGATCCGCGACCTCGTCCACGCCCTCAAGCTCATCCACGCCCCCACCAACCTCAGCCTCGCCGCCTGGCTCCACAGCCCCTACGCCCAACTCGACACCAACCAACTCCACGCGACCCTCAGCGCCCAAGAGCCCCTCGAACACCTCAAGCAGCACCACCCCCACGTGCTCGAGCGCCTCCATACCATCCAAGGCATGAAGAACCTCCACCCGAGCGAGATCCTCACCCGCCTCGCGCGCGACCCGCTCGTCGGCGGCAAGGCCTACACCGAACTGCTCGATGCGGGCGCCGCCGACAACGTGGACACCATGCTCGTACTCGCCGCCCCCGCCGCCAGCAGCAGCCTCGACGCCCTCATCCACACCCTCGACGAGCTCGCCAAGCAAGAAGAAGTCGGGGACGTACCCCAAGCCGGCGACGGCGTGAAGCTCACGACGATTCACGCCAGCAAGGGCCTCGAGTGGCCGGCCGTGGCAGTGTTCGACCTCGGCCGCGGCGCCGCCGCCCGCACGCAAGAGGTCATCGTCGAGCCGCACTCAGGCCGCATCGCCACACCCGACAACCCCGAGCACCAGGACCTCCAGGCCCAGCACACGACCAGGGAAGAGCAGGAGAGCTTCCGCCTCCTCTACGTCGCCCTCTCCCGCGCTCGCGACCACATGATCCTGACTGGCAGCATCAAGGGCGACTCCCTCACGCCCGCCATCCGCGAGCTCGCAGCCCTCAAGCTGGGCCCCGGCAAGAGCTTCCGCGCCGACGAAGGCCGCATCCTGGTCCACACCGCCGAGTACCAGCCGATCGACACCAGCGGCATCGGTGATCCCATCACGCCCGAAGCCCTCCCCATCGAGGAGTGGAGCACCACCAACTACCCGCACGCCAGCGCCCCCCTCATCCTCCGCCCAAGCCACGCTCAACCCCACGAGCACGTCAAGAGCGAAGAAGAGACCCTCGGCGCCGGCGCGAGCGACAGCCTCGACGACGCCATCCCCAGCATCATCGGCACCCTCACCCACTACGGCATCGCCCAAGGCTGGAAACCCGATGACCAAGGCAACCTCAAGGCACTGGACGGACAAGTCATTCTCGCCGCCCTCGACGACAAAACCCGCGCTCACGTCCGCCAACAGGTCATCCAGCTACTCGCCGCGCACCAAGCCATGCTCGGCAACCAACTCCCCACCGACGTCACCGAAGGACACCGCGAGCTGCCGTTCCTGCACACGAGCGAAGACGGCCGCATCTGGAGCGGCGTCATCGACCACCTCTACCAGCACGACGGGCAGTGGTACCTCGACGACTACAAGACCGACGCCAAGATCGACCCCGAACAGCACGAGCCCCAAATGCGCCTCTACGCCGCCGCCGCCCGCGCCTGGACCGACGACCCCCCCAAGCTCAGGCTCGTCTACCTGCGGCACAATCAAGTAATCACCCTCGAGCCCGAGGCAGCCCTAGCCCCCGCCTAACCACCGCCAGGCCCCGCTCCGTCCACCAGCACGAGTGGGGCCCAAAAAGCAGGAGCAAAAGAGAATCCAAACTCATCAGGAAGACGCCGGCGACAACCTGGCCCCTTAGTGCTGCAGCCAGCAGCACAACTCAGTCCAAATAGCCAAAGTCTCGCGCCCACGCACACCATGCCTCGGCATCAGGCACCCGACACTCACGCCGCGCCTCGAGCTTGTCGACCTCCCACCGCTCACCAAAATCCCGCACAAAAACCGACTCCAGCGTTCCGCGAGCCTCCCGCTCCACGATCAGCGCTTCGGTCAGAACCCAGTCACGCAGCACTTCACGTTGCCACGGTGGTAGGTCGGTAAAACGCTCGCCGATCTCAATAAGTGCGCCGATATCGTTTGCGAGCGCCTGCGCCCACGCCGCAACGAAGACCACGTTGAGTGACCCCGGATCCCCTTCCAGCATCCCGACAAACTGCCGGAGATCATGTAAGCCGAGTAGCAGCGAAGTTACGGCTTCATCGAGGTCGCAAACCTCCTGCAGGAAGGCATCCTCGGGGATGAGGTACTCAAAGCTCACGGCGTAACCGCCGCACAAGTTCGCCGGCTCCACCTTGACGCTGGCCCCTGCAGCCTCTATAGGTCCTCGAGCCCCTTCAGCTTGCGGATCAAGCACGACCAACTGTTGTGCCTGCTCGCTCTTGGTCAGGCCAGCTATCCACCCGTACAGGTACTGGTCCGCAGCCTGGTTGCGGTACGGCGGAAAGGGCTTGAAGTCCACCCTCACTGGCATAGGCGGGGTCCCCCACTCGTGCCCCCAGGTCATGCGGAAGCGCATACCGTTCTGCACGTCGAGGATGTTCACGACCAGGGTCTCCATATTCTTCCAATAGACGACGTGAGTCCACACGTAATCCCGTACCCCATCGCCGTTCGCGTCGATCCACCCGACATTCTCCGGCCGTTCGTATACGGTGACCTCCCCCAGGATGGTCGTCTCAGGGTAGTAGGGAAGACCCTCCACCTGAGCGATGCTCAGGAACCACCACCCGTAGGGAGAGTTCGGTCTAGTGATGTCGCGCGTCCAAACAGCGTGCCAGATAAATCCATCTCCGTGGGAGGAGAACGAGTCGACGAACTCAACCTCAGACGTCGGGAGAGCTACGGGACTCACCCGGGCCTGCGCCGAAACCTGGCTAGCTGCAAACCCCAAGAGCAACATGACGAAAAGACCAGTGCGACGCTTCAAGGCACACCCCCGGAATGATTCCCCGCAAACAACGCGAGCCTAGCCCCCATCATGACGCCCACGCAATTACCGCACGCTCACTTCCGCGCCGACACGAGGACTCGCCATCAAAGTAATCAGCCGAAAGGTAGAATGGTGATATGAACCTGCATCACCCCCAACGACTCGTTTTCCTACTGTTGATCGCGACCGGGCTCCTGACGGCCTGCGCGCCCGCCACCAATTCTGCCCCCACCCCCAGGGCCACCGCTGCCATCACCCCCGACGCGCCCAGCTACTACCCACACCAGACCGGCCTCACCTGGACGTACCTGACCGAAGGCGAAAGCATCCTCGCGCCCCCCTACACCCTAAGCGTCATCGGACCTAGCGTCACCGAAGGCCAACGCGTCACCCTCACCCGCCTACGCGGCCGCGCCATCGACATCACCTACTACCACCAGCACGACAACACCGGCGTCCACCTACTCAGAGAAGACCGCACCGGCTACCGCATCACCTACGACCCACCCATGCAAGAACTACCCCGCGAGAACAGCCTCGCGCCCGGCGTCACCTGGGGCGGCAGAACCACCGCCACCATCACCTACGACGACCCCAACGAACCAACCAAGAAGCAAGAAATCAACTACCGCTACACCGTCCTCGAGCAACGCCCCGCCACGCTCCCCGCCGGCGAACTCGACACCTACACCATCGAGATCATGGCGCGCGACGAAGCCACCAACCTCGAAACCCGCCAACACGCCTGGTTCTCACCCCACGTTGGGTACGCCCGCTACCGCGGCGACCTCATCCTCACGGGCAGCAACACCCTCCCCAACACCGCCCCCGCCCACTAAACCCAAGTGACCCGCGAACAAATGCTAAACTGAGAACCGAGAAGGACCCCTGATGAGAAACCGCACCGCCCCACTACTCGCCATCCTCCTAACCGGCCTACTCGCCGCCTGCGCCCCCGGCACAGCGCCGACACTCGAAGTCGGCACCGTACCCGAACTCACCACCTTCCACCCCAACCAAACCGGCCTCCAATGGCAGTACCTCTACGCCAACGACGCACTCGACGCCCAAACCATCACCCACCGTGTCATCGGCCCCATGAGCGAACGCGGCTCCGTCCTCACCGTCGAACACACCTACGGCCGAGGCTACGACCACCACTACTACCGCTCCTACACCCCCGAAGGCGTCCACCTCCACCGCGAGCAACGCCCCGGCGTCACCATCACCTACGACCCGCCCCTCAACGAACTCCCCGCCGGCCTCAACACCAAGACCGGCGCCACCTGGGGCGGCACCACCACCGCCAACATCAGCTTCGACCAAGGCACCCGCGAGACGCACACGCTCGAGTACCAGAGCACCATCCACGAACAACGCCGCGTCACGCTCCCCACCGGCGAACACACCGTGCTCGTGATCGACTTCCAGAGCATCGACGGCAGCGGAAGCCGCGTCGTGCAGCAACTCTGGTACGAGCCGTTCCTCGGCTGGGTGAAGCTCCGTGACGAAGCCGTACTCGTCAAGGCCAACACCAACGGAGGAGGCTTCTAAATGCGACGCGCCACCCTACTCGCACTCACCCTCACAGCCGGGGTGGCGCTCGCGCAGAACCCCTTTCGTGACCTAGCGCCCACCCCCGAGCCCCAGGAGGCGCCAGCACAAAGCGCTCCCATCACCATCGACATCCCAGCCAGCCAACTCCCGTCCCCGCCCCTGAACGTGGACGGGTTCCCGGCCCTGCCGGCCACCGGCGCATTAGGTAACGCCAACGGCGGCAGCGCCCCAGCCGCCGCGGCGGCGCCAGTCATCAACGTGCCAGACCAACTCGTCGTGTTCGATCTGCCGACACTCTCCGGCATCGGGCAACCCACTGCCCCCCACATCGCACTTAGGAACCCTCTGCACGACCTCGCGCTCCAGAGCGCCACGCCGCTCGTCGAACCACTCCCCACCCCCCAAGGGGCAGCACAATCGACCGAGGAGCCCGAGGCGACAGGGGAGGAGCAAGGCGTGTGGTGCGTTGACGCGGCGGTGCTGGCCACAAGCGGCGGGCGGGCCCCCACGGCCCTAATCCGGTGTGACGGCGCGACTCACCTGCTGCGCGTCGGCGATCTCATCCCCGGCACGGACGCCACCATCCAGAGCATCGACACCCTCGGCGTGACCGTCGCGCTGGCCGGCCAAGGCCAACAACTTCAACTCGCCTCACAGTAGAGGAACCCATGATCACCGCCGCGCGCGCACACCATGTCGTGACCACTGCCGTCGCGCTCGTCGGCGCTGTCCTCGGTTACGTCATAGCCGCCTGGAGCGGCACGGTCCTCACCAACACCAGCGACACGGTCAACACCGTCTTCCTGACCCTCGCGGGCCTCTGCAGCGGCTTCCTCGTCGGGTACGCGCTCCGCAACCGCACCCAAGCCGCCTACCAGCGCCTCCGCGCGAGCCTCGAGCGCGTCCCCAGTGAAGCCGTCATCAGCGCCGTGCTCGGCGCCAGCATCGGCCTCACCATCGCCGTCATGCTCAACACGTTCCTCGGGCAAATCCCCGGTTTCACCTGGGGGCACGGCCTACTGATTGGACTGATCAGCCTAGTCACCTGCGTGAGCCTTACCGTCACGCACCGCGCGGCGCTCTCCAGCAACAAGGCGCCCGCAACCAAGCCCGAGATCCTGCTGGACACCAGCGCCATCATCGACGGCCGCATCCAAAACCTCCTGCCAGCCGTACTACCCAACCGCCAACCCGCCCTCAGCACGCGCGTCATCGACGAACTCCAGGTGCTCGCCGACAGCCCCAGCCCAAACCGCCGCCAACGCGGCGCCCGAGGCCTCGCCAACCTCGAGAACCTCAAACAGCACGGGGTAGACCTCGTCACGCTCCGCGACGACCTGCCAGCCAGCCTAGCCGCCGACTCGGCCCTCGCCGAACTCGCGACCCAGCACGGCGCCACCCTCATCACCGTCGACTACAACCTCACGCGCGCCGCCAGGCTCAGGGGAGCCAACGTCCTCAACCTCAACGAGCTCGCGCACGCCCTCCGCCCCCACTACGTGCCGGGCGACATCATCAGCGTGCACCTAGAGAGCCAAGGCAACGAACCCGACCAAGCCGTAGGCAACCTTGACGACGGCACCCTGGTCGTCCTCAAGCACGGCGCGCAGCACACCGGCACCACCCGCAACGTGCGCATCAACAATATCCTCGAGCGCCCCAGCGGCCGCATCCTATTCACCGAAGACGCCGGTGCCGAAACCAACTAGGGCAGGTCCGCCACAGACGCTCGTTCGCCCGGACCGAAGCCAGCGCACCCCATGGCGTCCACCACGGCCGTCTAAAATCCAACCAGCCACAACACCAGGCTGTAAGAGGACGAGACAGTACGGTATATGCCGTGGCAGCCACATGGCTCGTCGCTCACCACCCACTGTTAATAGCAGGTAGAATGAAAAACAGAGAATCCGGGGCGAATGTGCCCCGCCCCACTTACTTGCATTCACGCGGAGGCGCGCAATCAGCATGAGAACCAGACTCGGTAAGCAAGGCTTCACCCTCGTAGAGGTCGCGGTGGCCACCCTCGTCATCGCCATGGCGGTGCTCGGCATCACCATGATCGTCACCCAGACCATCCGCGGGAACCTCCACAACCAACGCACCATAGAAGCCACCCAGATCGCCGAGCGCATCATCGAAGAGACGGTCGCCGTCCTCCGCGACGACCCCGAAGCCCTGACTTGCCCCGGCACCACCACCGGCACCGAGGAAGGCGACAGCGGCACCGAGTACCACACGATCCTCAAGCTCACCCCCCTGGTCCTCAACCTGCACACCGGCCAGTACAGCGAAGTCGCTGACTGCAGCGGCACCGACCTGTTCCAGGTTGATGTGACGGTCGCTTGGGAGGGCGGGGAGAACGTCCACCTCAGCACCCTCACCAGCAGCGACCCCACCTACGAAGCGCACCCCGTCTTCGACCACTTCATCATCAGCGACGCTGACGAAAACGACCCCACCAGCCAGACCATCGGCATGTGCGCCGCCGAACTGCCCGGCCGCGTGCAACTCGATTGGGCCATCTACGGCGCCGCCACCATCACCCTGCAGATCGGTGACGCCGAACCGTTCGAGGTCGACTTCACCGGCACGCGCGCGCTGGACATCAATGAAACCACCACCTTCACTCTCACAGCCACCAACATCGCCGGCATCACGGTCAAGGAAGAACGCACCGCCATCGTCGACGCCGTGCCGCTCCTCAACGCCTTCGCGTACAACCCCAACCCCACCCTAGAAGGCGTCCCCAGCACCCTCTCGTGGAGCACCACTGACGCGCAAGCCGTCTTCCTCGACGACGAACCAGTCGTCGCCAGCGGCACCCGCAGCATCCAACCAGTGAACGGCGCGCTCGCCACCCTCCGACTCGTCAACGGCGCCTGCGAGATCACCCAAGTCATCGACGCGCCGCTCACTGTCGAGCCGCTCGAGATCCTCGACTTCAAGTCCGACCGTGACACCGTTACGGAAGGGGAGAGCGTCACCCTTGGCTGGACTTACAACCACGCCCTCAGCCCCGCACACCACACCGCCACCATCACCAACAGCCGCGACAGCACCAGCCGCGACGTCACCACGACCACCTACCAGCCCGTAACGGTCTCCGGGCCCACCACCTACACCCTCACGGTCACTGATAGGGCCGGTAGCGTGCTCGCCACCCGAACGGCCACCGTTGAGACGGTCCCGCCCGCCCGCATAGACGCTTTCGACGCCAGCCCCGCCAAGGTGTGCGGCGCCCAACCCATCAACGTCACCTGGAGCGCCGTGAACGCCAGCAAGCTCACGCTCATGCCCATGGGCGTCGACGTCACAGGCGCCACCAACCACATCCTCCCCATAGGCGCCACGCAAGCCGTCTACCTCATCGCCGAGAACGAAGCCGGGCACCAGGTCGAAAGCGACCACATCACCATCACGCACATCCCCAGCCCCAACCCGACCTTCACCAGCGACAAGACCAACATCACGCAAGGCGACACCCTCACCCTCAGCTGGGAAGTCACCCACGCCCAAACCGTCACCATCAACAACCAGGTCGTAGACGCTACCGGCACCTGGACCGTCGCCCCACTCAACACCACCACCTACACGCTCACCGCCAGCAACGAAGGCTGCGAGAGCGTCGAGCGCCAGATCACCATCGCCGTCCAGCCCCTCGACATCACTAGCGTGACCATCGCTCCCGCCGAAGTCACCAGCGGCGAAGAAGCCGTACTCACGTGGGAACTCAACGACGCCTTCGACCCCAACCTGCACCGTTTCGTAGTCGAACCCGGCAGCATCGACGTCGGCAGCGACACCAGCCTCACCATCACCACCACCGAAGCCGGGCAGTTCGCCTACACGGTCGTCGCCTACGACCGCATCAGCGGCCACGCCCTCACCCCAGCCGCACCCGATTACGCCAGCAACGACCGCGAACTCACCCGAAGCAACCCCAGTACCCTCACGGTCGTCGAGAAGCCCGTCATCGACGCCTTCGCCGTCGAGCCGCTGTTCGTGTGCGGGCCCACGCCCGTCACCATCAGCTGGGAGACCCGCCACGCCAGCAGCGTCCTGATCAACGGACAGGCCCTAGCGCCGGCCGCGGCCGGCACCGCCCAAGTCAACATCACATCGGCCACGCCCGCCCTCGTGCTCGAAGCCCAAAACCGCCTCGGGTACGCCATCACCTCAAGCCCCGTCCCCGTCACCTACTACGAGATCCCCGCCGGCGCCATGACGGCCGACCACGACGCCATCACCGCCGGCCAGACCACCACGCTGCGTTGGGACACGCAACACGCCGCCAGCGTCACGCTCGACGGACAGGTCGTTGACCCCGCCGGCACACTGCCCATCAACCCCCTCACGACCACCACCTACGTCCTCGAACTCACCAACGGACCCGACTGCGCCCCCATCCGCATCGAACGCACCATCGAAGTCCACGAAGTCAACGTCACCAGTTTCACGGCCGACCACAGCGACATCACCCGCGGCCAAAGCACCACCCTGCGCTGGAACGTCGCCCACCTCGACCCGACCCTGCACCACGTCGAACTCCACCCCCTCGGCCTCGACGTCACCAGCCTCACCAGCCAAGCCGTAACACCCCTCCCGCCCCGCGAGCGCTACACCCTCACCATCACCGAACGCGCCGAACCCAAACGCGAGCTCGCCACCAGCGACACCGTGACCGTAGTGGTTGACGAAGCGCCCACCGTCACGAGCTTCCAAGCCGACCCCATCGGCATCTGCGGTGTCGGCAGCACCAACCTCACCTGGGGCACCGCCCACGCTACGCGCGTCCTGCTAGATAACGTCGATGTGCCCGCCAACAATCCCTTCGGCACCAGCTTCGAGATCGACGGCACCCGCACGTTCACGCTTCGTGCCGAGAACCGCCTCGCGTACCCCGATACCGCCCAAGTGACCGTGCACCAGGCGCCGCAGCCGGTCGTGACCTTCGTGATCGACAAGGCGCGCATCCCCGAAGGCGACACCATCACCCTCACTTGGGACGCGGTGGATGCCGACCGCGTGACTCTCGATGGCGAGAGCGTGCCAGCCCAAGGCAGCCGCACCCTCACGCCCCGCGAAGCCACCACCTACCAACTCATCGCCGCCACGGACAACGCCGCCGGCAGCGCGTTCACCTGCATCACCCCCGCTGAAGTCAGCGTCCAAGTCGACCCAGTCAGCATCAAGCGCTTCGGCCTCACCACCACCGCCGAGGTCACGCGCGGCGACACCCTCACGCTCCCCTGGGAGCTCGACGGGCCGTTCACGCCCGGCATCCACACCCTCACGCTCGACACCATCCCCAGCGGCGGCGAGAACCACAGCGCTGACGTCACCAGCCTCACGCAGCTCGCGGTGCGCCCCCAGGTAGACACCAGTTACCGACTCACCCTGCGTGGCGCCGTCGGGCAACTCCTGCACCAGAGCAGCGTCAACGCCCTCGTGCTCGACCCGCCCGTCGTCACGCTCTTCACCGCCACCCCGCAGCAGGTGTGCCAAGCGGGCACCGTCACGCTCGCGTGGACAGCCACCGGCGCCGCGGCCGCCTTCCTCAACGGCGAAGCCCTAAGCACCCCCGGCGGCGGCACCACCACCCGCACCATCAGCGCCACTGAGGCGTTCGAGCTCGAGGTTCGCAACAGCCTCGGCGCCAGCACCTACGCCTACCAGGCGGTCACGACCCGCCCCGCCCCCACAACCAGCCTGGAAGCTGACCGAACCAGCGTTCCCCTGGGCGGCGAAGCCAAGATCACCTGGAGCGCCCAGCATGCCGATGAGGTCCTCCTCAACGGTAGGCGCGTCGAGCCCGCCGGCAGCCTCACCATCACCCCCACGAGCGCCCAAACCTTCACCCTAGAGGCGCGCGCCGACGGGTGCATCACCAGCACCCGCGAACTCACCATCACCCCGCAGCCAGTCACTGCTAACGACCTGCAAGCCAGCCCGAACGCCATCAACGCCGGCGCCAGCAGCACCCTCACCTGGGAACTCGACGGGTACCACCCCGACCTGCACCAGACCATCCTCGAGCCGCTCGGTCTCGAGGTCGCCGGCGGCACCCAAGTCGTGGCCCCCAGCGAAACCACCGCGTACCGCGTCAGCGTGCGCCTCCGCGCCAGCCCCGAAACGGTGCTGGCCACCAGCAACCCAACCACCCTCACGGTCGCGAGCGAGCCGATCATCGACGCGCTCCGCGTCGACCCCGCCTACATCTGCACCCCCACCCAGGCCCTCACCCTCACTTGGGCCACACGCAACGCCACCAGCGCCACGCTAGACGGCCAGACGGTGCCCGCCAACGGCACCCGCCAAGTCACCGGCACCACCTTCACCCTCAAAGCCAGTAACGCCCTCGGGTGGGAAACGCAGCAGACCGCCGCGCCCCTCATCGCACCCGAGCGCACCATCACCTTCACCGCCGACCAAGAACAGATCCTCCGCGGCGAAAACGTCACCCTCCAATGGGTGGTCACCGGCGCGCACGCCGCCACCCTCGACGGGCAGCCCGTGCCCCTCACCGGCACGCTCGTCGTGACCCCCACCCAGACGACCGTCTACCGCCTCGAGACCAACACGCCCAACGGCGCCAGCGATTGCCGCACCACGCACCTGGTCACGGTAGAAGTCGAAGAACTCCAGATCGAAAGCCTGACCGCCACCCCGGCCACCATCCCCGCCGGCGGCAGCAGCACCCTCGCCTGGAGCGCCACCAGCGAACTCGACCCTGACAAGCACACCCTCACCCTTGAGCCCCTCGGTGCGGACGTAACCACCCTCACCGAGCAGCAAGTCACCGCCACGGACCCGACCTCCTACTGGCTCGAGCTGCGCGACACCAACAACCGGCTCCTCAGCCGCAGCGAACGCCTAACCCTCGCCATTGACGGCAAACCCGCCCTCACGCGAGCCACCGTCACCCCAGCCCAACAGTGCCAGCCGGGCAACGTCACGCTCACCTGGGAGAGCGGCAACGCCACACACGTCCTCATCGACGGCCAGCAGCGCCCCGCCGCCGGCAGCCTCAACCAGACCATCACCACAGCCCGCCAGTTCACCCTTACGCCCATTGACGCCCTCGGCAACAAGGGCAACACCGAAACGCTCCTCGCGCGCGTCACCCCCCAGCCGACCCTCAGCCTCACCGCCGACAAGACCAGCATTCCGCGAGGCGAAACCATCACCCTCGCGTGGGACGCCGGCACGGCCGAAAGCGTCACCCTCAACGGCGTCCACGTCCCCGCCCAAGGCAGTCGCACCTTCCGCCCCGACACGACCACTACTTACCGTCTCGAAGCCGCCACCGGCGACTGCATAACCGCCCAAGCCGCCACCGTCAAGGTGCAAGGCGTCCACATCGACGCCTTCACCGCCGACAAGGAGAACGTCACCAGCGGCGAGGACGTCACCCTCACCTGGAGCCTCACCGGCTTCAACGAGGCGCAGCACACCCTCACGCTCCACCCCACCGGCGACCAGCTCGAGCACGACGCGGAAGCCATCACGCTCAGCCCGACGAGCAGCACGCAGTACGTCCTGCGCATCACCGACCAGGCCGGCCGGGTGCTCGCCGAGCGGCGGCTCCCCAACCCAATCCGCGTTCACGAGGCGCCCATCATCACAGGCTTCACCGCCGACCAACTCCTCGTGCACGGCGAAGCCGACGTGACCCTCCGCTGGGGCACCCGGCATGCCAGCAAAGTCACGCTCGAGGGCGCCGAAGTGAGCCCGCGCGCAGAAGGCGCCACCACAAGGCGCGTAACCACCGAGCGCACCTTCACGCTCGCCGCCACCAACGCCGCCGGGAAGGCCGTCACGGCCACCGTCACCATCAAGCAAACGGCCCTACCGACCGCGAGCCTACAGGCGAGCCAGAGCCGCATCACCGCGGGCGACCAGGCGACCCTCACATGGGTGGCCAGCGGCCAGCAGGTGCTCCTCAACGGCGCCAGCGTGCCCGCCACCGGCAGCATGACGGTCGCGCCCACGCGCACCACCACCTACTACACGCTCGAGGCGCGCGACCAGGCCGGCCAGAAGGCCACCAGCACCGTCACGATCACGGTTGACCCCGTGCGCGTCGAGAGCCTCACCGCCGACCCCACCCGCATCCAAGAGGGCGACGAGGTCACGCTCACGTGGCAGACCACCAACACGTTCGACCCTGAACTGCACACGCTCACGCTCCAGCCCGACAGCCAGGACGTGACCGGCCGCACCAGCATCGTGCTGGAGGCCAACGAGACCACCACCTACCAACTCGTCCTCACGGACAAGAGCGGCCGCGAACTGCACCGCACCCAACCCGGCCCCCTCGTCACGCTCGAAGGCGCCGGGGCGATCGCCAGCCTCACCGCCACCGCCCCCACCTGCGCCGCCAACGAAACCAGCGTCGCCTGGGTCACGCGCGGCGCGAGCAGCGTCCGCCTCAACGGCCAGACACTCGACGCCAACCTCACCCGACGCGGCGCCCAGGCCCTCACCCCGGCTCCCACCCAGGTCACTCTCGAAGCCCTCAACGCCACCGGCAACATCATCGACACGCGCGAGATCACCCTCGCCACCCCCAGTGCCCCCACCGTCGCGCAGTTCCGCGCCAACCGCAGCGCCGCGCTCGCCGGCCAGACCGCCACCATCGAGTGGAACGTCACCGGCGCCCACCGCGTCACCATCGACGGGGTAGAGGTGCCCGCCCAAGGCGAAGCCACTCTCGCCGTCCACGAGACGACCACCTACACGCTCCACGCCATCAGCGCCGACGGCTGCGCCGTCACCGAGCGCCTCACCATCGAAGCGCGGCACGTCAGCGTCGAAGACCTCCAGGCCGACAAGGCCACGATCCGCCCCGGGGAGAGCGTCACCCTCACCTGGACGTACCCCGTCGCGCCCGCCGCCGAGCACCAAGTCATCCTCGAGGGCCACGGGCCCCTCACCCGCAACGGCAACACCTACCCAATCAGCCAGGCCGTCAACCCGACCGCCACGACCACCTACGCGGTCGCAATCCTCGACCCCCACGGCCGCGTCCTCGCGCGCAGCAACACGCTCACGATCGCCGTCCAACACCAACCCGAGATCGTGACGTTCGACGCCACCCCGATCGGCGTGTGCGGCGCCGGCGACGTGCTCCTCACCTGGACCACCAGGAACGCCAGCAAGACGTTCCTCGAACACTCCGGCGCCCAGCACGACGTGACCACCGCCTACGGCACGACCGCCGTGCGCGCGAACCCCGGTGACGAGCTCACCCTGACCGCCTGGACCAACTACGGCGACGACACCCGCACCATCACCATCGGCGGCGGCCAACGCCCCAGCATCAGCTTCAACGTGACCCCCGCCCACCGCACCGCCGGCCAAGAAGCCACCATCACCTGGGACGTGCACGGCGTCACCAGCGTCAAGCTCAACGGCCAGCGCGTCAACGCCAGCGGCACCCTCACGGACGCCAGCCACCAGACCGTCGCCTACAAGCTCGAAGTCGAAGCCGACGGGTGCGACCCCATCGTCCTCGAGCGCGTCATCCACACCGCGAGCGTTCACGCCTACGCCCTCACCGCCGACCGCACCCGCATCACCGACGGCGACACCACCACCCTCCGCTGGAGCCTCAGCGACAACCTCGACCCCAACACCCACAAGCTCGTCCTCGATCCCACCGACCAGGACGTCACCAACCTGCGCGCACTCGACGTCACCCCGGGCCAGACGACCACCTACAGCCTGCGCGTGACCGACAAGGCGGGCGCCACGCTCGGCGCCAGCCCCAACGTGACCATCACGGTCGAGGGTTACCCCGTCATCACGAGCTTCGACGCCACCCCCATGCAGGTCTGCGGCGTCCAAGACGCGACCTTCACCTGGACGACCCTCAACGCCAGCCGCGTGCTCCTCAACGGCGCCGACGTCTCACCCGTCGGCAGTGGCAGCACCACCCGCCGCATCACCCAGTCCGGCGAGTACGTGCTCGAAGCCATCAACCCCCTCGGCGTGCGCGTCACCAGCGAACCCCTGGTCATCCAGCAAGCCAACCAGCCCACCATCACCTTCACGGCCGACAAGACCACGATCGTCGACGGCGAGCCGGTCGAGCTCACCTGGGAAGCCAAGGACGCCACCAGCGTCACGCTGGACGGGCAGAGCGCGGCTACGGCGGGCAAGCTCACCGTCTACCCGCGCCAGACGACCACCTACGCGCTCGCGGCGAACAACCCGACCGCCGGCATCCCCTGCGAGACCACCGCCACCGTCAACGTCACGGTGCAGCCAGTCGGCATCCAGAGCTTCACCGTCACCCCCAAGGACGTGACGGTCGGCCACGACTACCAGCTCGCGTGGGGGCTCAACAGCAGATTCGACCAGCAGCTGCACATAGTGCAAGTTGACGGCGGCAGCGACCTCGGCACCGCCACGAGCCTCACTCGCGCGGCCGACGAGAGCCGCACGCACACGCTCACGCTCAAGCGGCGCCACGACAACAGCGTCATCGCCACCAAGACTAGCGGCGTAACCGTCCACGCCGCGCCCACCATCGACACTCTCAGCCTCGCGCCCGCCGCCATCTGCGAAGGCGGACAAAGCACCCTCGAGTGGGTCACCCGCCACGCCAACACCGTCACGCTCAACGGCCAGACGGTCGCCGCCAGCGGCACCCGCACCCTCACCCCCGGCGCGAGCGCCAACTACGAGCTGATCGCCACCAACCCAGCCGGCACCAGCGTGCAGCGCCAAGCGACTCTCACCGTCAACCCGCGGCCCGTCATCACCTTCACCACCACCAAGGCCACCATGACCGCCGGCGACACGGCCACCCTCACCTGGAGCATCCAGAACGCCACCAGCGCCCGCATCAACGGCCAGAACGTGCCCCTCACGGGCAGCATGGAAGTCGACCCGCTCGAGACCACCACCTACACACTCAGCGTCGACCAGGCTCTCTGTGGCACCACAAGCCGTCAGGTCACCGTCAACGTCAACGACGTGAGCATCCAGATGCTCTGGTTCGACCCAAGCGCAATTACCGTTGGCGACCCAACCACCGCGTATTGGGACCTCAGCCCCACATACTCCCCGACCCTGCACAGGCTCGAGCTCACGGAAACACACCCAGAGAACCGCATCCTCGCCGACACCCTCACTGGTGACCGCTTCACGTTCACCCCAGACCCTAGCGACCTAGGAACCGGCTCCATGGCCTACGACCTCACGGTCTACGACCTGGCCGGCCGAACGCTCGACCGCTACAACGCTGACTTCGGAATCTACGCCGAACCTCGCATCCACGACCTAACCGCGACGCCCGCCGCGATCTGCGCCGCACCTGACCAAACGCACGCCGACGTAACCCTCCACTGGACTTGGAGCGGCAACATCAGCCGGTCTTTCCTCAACGGGGAAGAGAGGCCCTACGGCATGATCTGGTACTCCCCAGTCACGCATCCAGTCAGTGAGACGACCACCTTCGTGCTGGAAGGCCGAAACTTCCCCGCCTACTGGGGAGACAGCTCCAGAGGCATAACAACCGCGGAGATCACCGTCCCCTTCACGCAGGTCATCGACCCGACCTTCAGCGCGAGCAAGGCGCGCATCACGGCGGGAGACACCGTCACGCTCACCTGGAACGCCATTGGCGCCACCACGGTCGGGCTCGACGGTCAGGCCGTCAGCGCCAGCGGAAGCCTCCAGGTGCGCCCCACCAGCACGACCACCTACACGCTCACCGCCCAAACCGGCGACTGCGCCCCCATCACCAAGACCATCACCATCACGGTCGACCCCGTCAGCGTGGACACCTTCAGCGCTGATAAGACCAACGTCACCAGCGGTGACCCCGTCCAACTCACCTGGAGCCTCACCCGCTACTCGACCAGCCTGCACAAGCTCGTGCTGCAGCCCCTCGGCACCACCGTCACCGGCACCAACACCACCGTCCACCCCACCGTCACCACCAACTACCGACTCCGCATCGACGACAACCACGGCCGCGCGCTCGCGCAAGGCCCGCAACTCACCGTGACCGCCAACGCCGCCCCCGCCATAGAGAGCTTCACGGTCCAACCACAACTCGTGTGCGGACCCAAAGACGTCACCCTCACCTGGTCCACCATCAACGCCACCGCCCTACGACTCAACGGGCAGGCGCTCACCCCGATCAGCAACGGCAGCACCACCAGGCGCGTGACCGGCAACACCACCTTCACCCTAGCGGCCCTCAACGCCGCCGGCGGGAGTGTCACGGAAGCCCACACCGTCACGTACGTCGCTCCCCTCGAAGCCAGCCTCACTAGCAACAAGAGCCGCATGGTCCGGGGCGACACCGCCACCCTCACCTGGAGCGTCTCGGGCGCCAAGAACATCACACTCGATGGCCAGACCGTCAACGCGACCGGCACGCGGCAGGTCACGCCCACCCAAACGACCACTTACACCGTCGTCGCCACCAGCGAGCACTGCGGCACCATCACCCGCACCGTGACTGTCGAAGTCGACCCTGTCACCATCACCGACTTCCGCCTCGACGACAGCACCCAGTTCGACGAGCACGGCAGCATCAGCCGCGACGCCCCGGACTTCCACTGGCAGACGACCAACCTCAACCCCAGCCTGCACGCTCTTGAACTCACCGCCCCCACAGGCGTCGTGACCGACCTGCCCGGCGCCGGCACCTGGTCGGACACCAGCGGCCGCACCTTCACCTACGTCCTAACCATCTACGACCTGGCGCGCAACATCGTCGACCGCACCGAAATCGAAACGTTCGTCCAGCCGCTCATCACCGGCACGTGGCCAGCCACCAACGTCTGCCTCCCCGCCCCCCTCGAGGTCGCATGGACCGTGCACGACGCGCAGAAGTACACCGTCCACCAGAACGGCCAACTGGTAGCGAACGTAGACCGCAGCCCCAACGTCATAACCGAGCTCGTGCGCCGCACCGTCAACCTCGCCGACGACCAGCCCGTGACGCTCACCTACACGGCCACCAACCCGCTCGGATCCACCGCCGCCCAGAGCGTCACCATTCAAGGTGCCTACCCGCCCGAACTGACCCTCACCAGCACGCCCGCCGTCGCCGGCGCGCCCGTCACAGTCACCTGGAGCATCGCCAACGCCCCAGCCGCCACCACCATCCGCCTCGACGGCCAGAGCGTCCCCGCCACCGGCAGCACCACCTACACGATCGGCAAGACCACCCGCGCCCACACGCTCACCATCGAAGGCGACCCCTGCGGCGCGTACGAGAAGACCCTCCCGGTCACCCCAGCGCTCCCCACCATCCCCACCTTCAACACCAACACGACCACCGTCACCGTAGGCGACACCGCCCAGTTCACCTGGAGCACCAACGCCCACTACGACCCCACCCACCACCGCCTCGAGCTCGCCGCCCCCGGCCAGGACCAGCCCGGCATCAGCGACGTCGCCTACGACCTCGGCACCGCCACCAGCCACGCGCGCACCATCACCAAGGCCGCAGCGCACGACTACCGCCTCACCATCTACTCGCGGCACACCGGCGAGCAGCTCGCCGCCAGCGCCGTCCGGCGCGTCACCGGCGTCCACCCGCCCAGGATCGACAGCTTCACCGCCACCCCGCAGCAGGTGTGCAGCACCAACCCGACCAGCACCCTCGCCTGGGCGGCCGCCAACGCCACCAGCCGCACCCTCACGGGCGCCGGCAGCGTGGCAGCCACCGGCAGCCGCACCATCAACCTCACCGGCGCCGCCAGCTACACCCTCACCGCCGGCAACGCCGCCGGCACGACCGTCACCCGCACCGTCAACGTCGCCTACATCACCGCCCCCGAGATCACGAGCTTCACCACCCAAGGCCCCAGCGCCAACAACAACTACGTCACGGCAGGGAAGACCTACACCCTCAGCTGGAGCATGAGCGACCCCAACGCCGTACCCATCCTCGACGGCGTACCCCTAGCGGCCGGCACCACCAGCGCCACCCGAGCCGCGCCCAACAGCCCAGACCCCATCACGCACACCCTCGAACTCGAGTTGGGCCCCTGCGCGACCGAACCAGTCAGCCTCATCGCGCATCCCGCCATCGCACCCAGCGCCATCCCCGCGCCCGTCGCCACCATCACCGCCGAGCAGGAAGTCACCCTCACTTGGAACGCCCCCGCGTCCAGCGGCAACGCCCCCATCACCAGTTACGGCGTCTACCGCCTCACGAACGGCACCAACCCGGCAACCGTCTACCTCACCAACGTCAACTCCTACGTTGATGAGGGCGTCCTGCCGGGCAACACCTACAAGTACTTCGTGTGGGCCGGCAACGCCGCCAACCTGTGGGGCCCGTACTCGCCCTACAGCAACGAAGTCACCGTCATCGGCGCCCCCGGCATCCCCGGCACACCCACCATCACCAACGCCAGCGACCGCAGCCTCACCATCGCGTGGGCCCCACCCACCTTCGACGGTGGTGCACTCATCACTAGTTACCGCGTCGAACGCCAAGCCAGCAGCGACGGAAGCGCCTGGGACGCATGGAGCACCGCGCAGTCAGGCAACAACGGCACGACGTTCACGGACACCGGCCTAACCGCCGGCACCTACTACCGCTACCGAGTCGCCGCCACCAACCAAGCCGGCGCCAGCCCCAGCAGCAGCCCCAGCGTCAGCGCACGCGCACTAACCACTCCGTCCGCCCCCAACACCCCCAGCATCACACCCTCCGGAGACAAGCAACTAACCGTCACCTGGAACACCCCGGCCAACGACGGGTACTCGAGCATCACCGGGTACCGGCTCTACCGCACCACCACCTCCGATGGGCTGCCGCCCGTAACTACCACCATTGAGATCAACGGCTCACCCTCCGGCCCGCAAGAGTATGTCGACTCGAACCTACTCACCGGCGCGAAGGTCACTTACCGCGTAGCAGCCATGAACACCATCGGCGAAGGCGCCCTGAGTGCCGAGTCGAGCCAAGAATCCGTCCTCACCGTACCAGGCGTCCCAGAAAGCATCATTGCCACGGTGTTCGGCGAAAGCGGCCTCCAAATCGTGTGGCAAGCACCCGTGATCACGGCCGTGGCGCCCTTAGACAGTTACCAACTCCAGCGCCAGACCAGCAGCAACGGCACCAGTTGGAACTCATGGGAAACCATCGTCCCGGACACCGGCAATATTGCTCGAACCATATTCGACGAAGGACTAACGGCAGGCACCTACTACCGTTACCGCGTAGCTGGCTTGAACCAAGCCGGGGTCGGAGAGTACAGCCCGCCCTCAGACGAAACCATGGCCATCAACGGCCCCGAAGGCGTGACCAACCTCCGCGCACACGTCCACAGCGACGTTACGCACCGCATCACCTGGGATAACCCCAGCGACGACCCCACAGCCCCGATCGACAACCTCCACATACACTTCCAGTCGCTTCCCAACCTGGCGCGCAACGCCACCATCAGCGGCAGCAGTAGCACTCCCGAACGCGTCAACGACGGCCACGCCTCGATCCACTCAAGTTCCGGCATCTACGCGTCCTTCGGCAGCGGCACCGGCACCAACTCTGGCGCCGAGAACAGCTACATCCAAATCGACCTCGGCACCTCACAGGAGATTGCCGCCGTCGTCGCCTACTTCTACGGCTCCGACACGCGCCACTACTGGTACAAGGTCAAGGTCTCCGAAGACGGGAACAACTGGACGTACCTAGCCGGCAACGCCAACACTACCGGCTGGGCGCAATCCCCCGATTCGCGCGAAGTCACCACCGGCGACTACCTCCCGACCATCGCAGAAGCGCCCAGCGAAACCATCACCGCCCGCTACGTCCGCCTCTACGCCAACGGCAGCACCGCCAACTCGGGCAACCACATCCTCGAGCTGGAAGTCCTCGGCGCCGGCACCTGGTACTCCACCCGCAACTTGGGCGGGCACCTCGGCACAGAAGATGCAACCGTAGAACTCCCAGCCGCCCACGCCGGCGACTACATCCGCTACAGGACTCAGGTCAGAAACTCCGCAGGCTGGGTGAACAGCGAACCCACGAACGTCAACCGCGCCGCGACCAACCCGGGCACCCCCGTCGCCCCCGTGGTATCGCTCGACAGCGACCGCCGCCTCCGCATCAACCTCACAGCCCCGACCAGCGGTTACGACATCATCACCGGCTACAACATCCAATACCGCACAGGCATCAACGATAAAAACTGGGGCGCTTGGACCACTCTCAACGCCAACACCGGCAACCACAACACCTCCTACACGCACGGCGGCCTAACAGCAGGAACCTACTACCAGTACCGCGTCGCCGCGATCAACGCTGCTGGCACAGGACCCATCAGCGCCACCTCCAGTGCACTACGAGCAGCAACCGTGCCGAGCACCCCAAGCGCTCCACGAGCCGCCGCCACAGGTGACCGAATCATCAACGTGACATGGAGTGCACCAAGTAACGGTTACTCACCAATCACTGGTTACACCGTTCAACGCAGCACCAACGGCGGAGCGTGGGTCCAGATCGGAACGCCAAGCACCGCCAGCATCATTGACACAGGAGTGGCCGCAGGGTCCACCTACCAGTACCGCGTCTTAGCACGAAACGCCCTCGGCCCTGGGGGTGTCAGTGCTGCATCCACCAGCATCCGCCCCTACTACTACCGGAACGTGGAGTACAGGCACCGTTGGAGCGGCTTCTGGTGCACCTACACCCTCGAAAACCGACCAGTCGTCTACGGCAACAACGTCTGGCACCAGGAGTACTTCACCAGCGGCGGCGGCTGCGCAATGACCGCCACAACCGGCACGCGCTGGAACGCCCAACTCGCCAACCCCACCCCCGAATGCACCGTCCTCAACTCCAACCAATCAGGCGCATGGGCACTCGGCTGGTGCCGCTGGTGGTAAGCCCAACAACCCCCCAAGGACACGCTCCATGACCAACTACACTCGATTCCTCCCGCGCATCATCACCGTACTCGCCCTTCTCGCGACGGCCGCGCTAATGACCCACTACACCACCAGCCTCCGCGCATACCGCCGCATGACTGAAGCATCCAGCCTCATCAACCACTGGTCGGCAGCGATGGTCGAACTCTCCTTCCAGGACGCAACCGGCGCCACCCCAACCCTGCCCTGTCCAGCCATCACCCAACGCATACACGACGGACGCCACGCCACCTACACCCTCGCCGCCACCATCACGCGAACGCAAGCGCCCCAACCCGGCATGGCACAACCAGAACCGACCTGTGACGACACCCCTTACTACCTTCTAGAGATCACATCCGGATGGGACACAAACCCCCAAGCGGTACGCGTCCTAATGGTGCAGGACATGCTCAAGGCACGCGAGAACCCCGAACTCCTCATGCTCCCCTACCTGCGGAACGAACCGGTCCCCTACACAGTCGCAGCCGGATCAAGACTTGAGGCGCACCAATGAGCTTCACCCAGCGCCCCCGGACGCTAGCCATCGCCGCGGTCACCGTCATGTTCATTACCGCAGCCCTGACACTCTTCCTGCTCCCACCAGGTAGCCTCGACACCCAACACCATTACGTGGTCGGCGAAATGATGCACGAGCACCTAGCAGCCATCGACCAGCGCCTGCAGGAACTCGAGCTCCATTCCGAAGCGCCCATGGCCTGCCCGACCACCTGGGTGGACACCATCAAGCAGGGGAGAACCGCGTACGAGCTGCGCGCCGAAATCCTCTTCGCTCACTTCGACCCACTGCGTAACGATTGGGTGCCAACCTGCAACGAGCAGGCAGGCTACTACGCCATCCGAGTTGAAGGCAGTTGGCGCGGCGCCATCGTCCCCCGCATCCTTGAACTCGCCTCTAACCGATACGCCCATATGGCACTAGCGCCAGTCCCATATCCGGAAGACTCGAATCGCCCGCTGAATACATCTCCGCAGAACCGCCTTGAGGCCTCTGAGACAGCCGAAACACAGTAAACTGAGAATCGTAGACTGTGCGCGCCAGGACCGACTGGGCGACCTCCAGGACGGCGCGCACGGTTCCCTCCCACATAAGAGGGAAGAGGAGACCTAGTGCGGAGCCCAGCCAGAACACAAGGCGTCAGCCTAAACGAGGTGCTCATCAGCGCCGCCATCCTCGCTGGCCTCGTGCTCGGCGGGCTCGTCGTCACTGACACCGCCACCCGCACCGCCAGTGGCGCGCAGGCCGAACGCAGCCTCACTCACGATGCCCGCACCGCCCTCAACATCATCAAAGACGACCTACGCGCAGCCAGCCGCCAAGGCAGCGTCATTGACCCCGAAGCCGAAACCACCACCCTACACACCGACCCCGACCGCCCCGGCAGCCTCACCATCCACCTCGAACCCACCCCCAGGCCCCGCACAGCCATCACCTACTACCTCGAGGACGGAACCCTCTACCGCGCGCACCGCACCACCATCACGCCACTCGCGCTCAACACCAAGAGCATCGAAGCAACCGTCCAAGGCGACCTAACCACCATCACCATCTCACTCCAGCACGGCGAGCGCGAGCGACGCCACGAGACAGCAGTGAGGTTCAGGGACCCGTGAGAGCACACCCCCGCACGCGCGGCAGTGCCATCGTCTACGCGCTCGTCTTCGCCAGCCTCCTCGGCCTCACCGCCCTCGCCATCCTCGCCACGCAAACCCGCAGCACCCGCAACACCAGCGAGATCAGCAACCGAGCCCTCGAGCGCGCCACCACCGACGCCGCCATCGAACACGGCAAGGCCCTCGTGCAACAAGCCCTCGGCGCGCAAGCCGTCGAGCTCGAGCAACTCGCCGACCTCAACGTCACCAACCACCGACTCAACGGCCTCGAGTACCGCCTGGACCTAAGCCTCGCCGCGCTAGGCAGCATCCACGCCGACCTCGTCGGCACCAACCAATGGTCCGCCGTCCGCATGAACCCGCACACCGGCGAGCCACTCCGGCACCTCACCAGCAACGTGAACCTCGAAGCCCTCACGCTCCAAGGCGAATGGCGCGACGCGCTCATACACCAAGCGCCCGGCGCCGACCCCATCACCCTCGGCATCTACCAAGACGGCGTCTACCGACGCGAACTCGCCGACACCAGCCACATCCCCATACCGTTCCCGGAGCTCAACGCCCCACCAGCGCAACTCGCCGCTCGCGGCAGCACCAGCGGCACCCGCGCCGAACTCGGGGTCCTCCTCGACGCCACCGGCCGCGTGTGGGAGTGGCCACTAGACCAAAGCGCCACCCCCAGCCTCCTCAACGAGCTCGCGGGCATTACTAGCATCACCAGCGGCGACCGGTACGCGCTCGCGCTCACCCAGCATGGCGACCTGTACGGTTGGGGGAACAACACACGCGGGCCACTTCGGCCCACCAGCATGAGCATGAGCGAAAGCTTGCAGGACATAACGCGCCTCGACATGCCCATCGTTGACGGCGCCAGACCCGCCCTGATCACCGTCGCTTCCGGCGACAACCACGTCATCGCGCTCGACAGCCGCGGACGCGCCTGGTCGTGGGGCGCCAACCACAGCCAACAACTAGGGCGCTCCTGCGGCAGCGTCTGCTCCGCAGACACCATCCAGTTGGAAACCGACTTACCCATAGTCAGCGTCAACGCCGGCGGTGACCGCGGCGCCGCCCTAGACCAAGCCGGCCGCCTCTTCGTGTGGGGAGCCGGCCGCACCCCGCGCCTCCTCACTCACCCCGACGGCGCACCCGCCCGCATCACCCACTACAGCCTCAGCGCCAGCGAAGGCCTCGCCATCACGCAAGACGCAAAACTCGTCCGCTTCACCAACAACACCACCCAACCACTCGAGATCCGCCTCATCACCAACGAAACGACCGGCGGCAGCACCACCATCACCCGCGCCGACCTCATCCGAGCCGGTCAAGAACACCACGCCGCCATCATCGGCGCCGACCTCATCACCTGGCCCGCCAACACGCCCGGAACACCCACCGCCACGCACCAACTCACCCCCGGCAACCTCGGACCCGGTCAGCACGAGAACCTCGACAACCTGCGCGTCACGATCGGCGACCAGAGCCTCACCCTCGCCTGGGACGCCCCCGAAGAAGACCTCACCTACCAGATCCACCACAGTCACGACGCCCGCGACTGGCAGCAAGCCGGACAAACCACCAGCCCCACCTACCACCTCGACAACCTCACCAACGGCCAACCGTACTTCCTGCGCCTCACCGCCCTAAATCCCTACGGCGAACCCCGCTACGAACACACCGGCGGCCCCCACACCCCCGCCGGACCGCCCGGAACCCCCACCAACGGCCGCATCACCCCACTCCACGAAGCCCTCGAGCTCGCGTGGGACGCCCCACCCAACAACGGCAACCCCATCACGGCCTACCGCCTCGAACAAAGCAGCAACGGCACTGTATGGCAGACGCTCCCGTACGAGCCCACCCAACCGCACGCGCGCCTCACCAACCTAGAGAACGGCCGCCCCTACCACCACCGCGTCACCGCCATCAACAGCGCCGGCCGCAGCACACCCCTAACGCTCCCCATCGGCACCCCCCAAGGCCCGCCAGCACCCCCCGAACTCGAGCGCGCCGACGGGCACTCCCTCAACGGCCACGCCGCCATCACCCTCACGTGGCAACCCGCCCCCGGCGCCACCAGCTACCGCGCGCACCACACCCGCGACGGGGGCACCTGGACGACCACCACCGGCCCCAGTGACGCCACCAGCCTCACCATCACCGGCCTGCAGGCAGACGCCAACTACAGCGTCTACCTCGTGGCCGCCAACCAGCACGGCGACAGTCAACCGTCCCGGCGCCTAAGCGTCACCACCCGCAACACGCCCAGCAGTCCACGCGACCTCAGCGCCGCGCCCCGCAGCGACACCGAGGCTCTCCTCGCCTGGAACCCACCAGTCAGCGGCGCGCCCATCACCAACTACCGCCTAGAGCGCCGCGAAGAAGGCGGCTCCTGGCGGCACCTGAGCGCACTAGAAAGTGAAACGTTCCTCGACCAGGGACTCGAACCCGGCCGGCACTACGCCTACCGCATCGCCGCCGTAAACGCCTCCGGCACCGGAGCGTACACGCCCCCCATGGAGCTCGTGACCTCCCTCACTGCCCCCAGCCAACCCGGCGCCCCCAAGCTGCGGTACCGCAACCAAGACAGCCTCACCATCGCCTGGGACGCCCCCGCGAGCGCCGGCGGCGCCACCAGCCTCACCTACCGCCTCGAACGCCGCCAAGCCGACCACGGAACCTGGGTGGTACTCACGCAAGACCACGACAACACCACCTTCACCGACACAACCGTCCAGCCCGGCGGCACGTACGCCTACCGCGTCACCGCCCGCAACCAACAGCACGACAGCCCAACAAGCGAAGAGACCCTGATCGCCGCATCCGCAGCCCTCACCGCCCCCAACGCGCCCCGCCTCACCGGCCGCGAACACCTCAGCATCAGCCTCGAGTGGGACGCCAGCAGCACCCCCAGCGTGACCGCCTACCTCCTCGAGCGCGCCGAACACGGCTCACTCTTCACCACGCTCACCACCATCCCCGCCCAAGCCGCAGCCATCCAAACCTACGCCGACACGCGCATAACCGCCGGCGTCACCTACGCCTACCGAGTGCGCGCCAAGACCGCCGACGCCACCAGCGAACCCAGCCCCGCCAGCGACGACGTCGTAGCGCTCGCGCGCAGCGCCGCCCCCAACGCCCTAACAGCCACCCCCGACACAACAGAAGGCGCCTTCCAGCTCGCGTGGGGCGCCCCCAACGACGCAGGCGGCGCGCAAGTCATCGGGTACCGCATCCAACGCAAGACCAACGATCACGAGTGGGCCACCATCCACGATCACCAGAACCCCACCACCAGCTTCACGGACCCCGACGCGCAACTCGGGGCAGAGCACTCCTACCGCGTAGCGGCCGTCACGACCCTGGGCGCGAACCACATCAGCCCCTACACGCCCGCCACCCCACCCCAACTCCTGATCCGCATACCCGGGCAGCCCGACGCGCCCCTCGTGGCCACCGCCCCCGGCAGCTTCACGCACCCCCTCATCACCTGGCTCGCTCCCAACGACGGCGGCACACCCATCACCGCCTACACCCTCGAACGCGAGCTCAACAGCGTCTGGAGCAAGCACGCCACCCTCGCGGGGCACGAGACGCAGTACGTCGACCAGGAGGCACAACCCGGGCGCTCTTACCGCTACCGCGTCATAGTCACCAACGCAGCTGGTGACAGCAGCGCCAGTGGCCCCAGCAACACCTACGAGGCGCACCCCGCCCTCGGCGCGCCCACGCAACCCCACGTCACGCACGCCGGCACCGCGCGCCTTCACATCAGCTGGGCTGCGCCCCCGGACGCCGACCCCAACGACGTGCAGGGGTACCGCCTCGAGCGCCGCGTCGGCAACGGCGAGTGGCAGACGCTAATCGCCAGCACCGGCCCCGGCGTACTAAGTCACGACGACCGCGGCTTAAGCGTCGGTGTCGCCTACCAGTACCGCGTAGCCGCCATCAACCAAGCCGCCGTCGTCGGCGCCACCAGCACCCCGAGCGTGGTCGTGACCGCCGCCGAACCGCCCACCGTGCCCCGCTCACCCGCCCTCGCTCGCAGCGGCGACCACACACTCACGGTCGAGTGGAACGCCCCCAGCGCCGACGGCCATGCCTCCATAACCAGCTACAAGCTGCAAGTCCGCACTAGCGATGACGACGGCACCTGGGGCGCCTGGCGTTCGGTGTACGAGGGCGGCAACCGCAGCTTCACGCACACCAACCTAGTCAGCTCGCTCTACTACCAGTACCGAGTCGCCGCCGCGAACGCCACCGGAGAGAGCGACTACGCGCAGACCGCTTCCCTGAGAGCCCAAGAGATCCGCACGATCACTTACGAGTTCACGTGGTCAGGAATGTGGTGCTCCTACAACACCGGCCCGCTGTCAGTTCAGACTCCTGGCGACGGCCGCTGGCATTACGCGGGAAGAAGCAATGTGGGCTCCGGCGGGTGCAGCGCCTGGGCCGACATCGCCGTCGCCTGGAGCGAACAAGACCCAACCCCCGCACCACAATGCAGCGTCATGGCCTCCAACGTGACGCTCGAGGGGTGGCAAACAGTCCGCTGCGCCTTCCAGTAGGGCAAACGCAATCAACGGCTTATCTCCCGGCTGGCACAAACGGCTGAGAGGCTTGTATTGATTCTTTGCCCTGAGCGCACTCGCCCAAGTTCAACAGTATGGCGCATTGTTTGCATCCGTGGCGGGCTTCGTGTTGGTGTTTGCCACTGCAGGGCGTGGTGGGGCTGGTGTAGATGCCCACCGCAAGCGCGTCGCTAATGTCAAAGTGTCATACGCATGGCGAACTCGAAATTTTGGAAAAGATCGCGATTCGAACACTTGCTGGCTTGGCAGAAGAGGGGCGCGGTAGGCTGACATCAGCTGGCAAGTGCTCAAAGAGGCCTCATTGACCTACCCGGGCTAAGTACGATTCTCACCGCGCGCATACCGTACGATTCTTCCGAAACCGTAATGACTACTGCTGATAACCTGGGGTGAATTAGGAATGCGGGGATAGAGTGAAACAATCACGAAAGCTCGGAGCCATCCTCTTTCTTTTTGCACTTATCAGCGCAGCATTGGGCCAGGAGTTCGTGTTCGGTACACACGCAGGCATGAGCATATCTGAAGTCCTCGCTACCGTCCCCGGAAGCGAGCAGCAAGTGCCAGCCGGACGCTCAGGGAACGTTCCGCCCAATGTAGAGTTTCATGTCAGGTTCAAGACAACCGTTGCGGGTGTCCCATTGATTGCTTCCTTCGGCTTTGTCGATGGAGGCCTCCGCCATATCGAGGCCGTCTCCTTTTCCGAGGGACGCCAAGACCAAGAGGTATTCGCCGTACGGCGCTTACTGCAAGCGTTCATTGACCACTTCGGCCCACCCTTGACTCAAGAGGACAACGTAGCACCCATAATCCCCCCGATGTTCATGGATGACGTCAACATCATCAAGGCCGAGTGGTACAGGTCAGCTGTCTCAGTCAAGTTGAACTTCTCGATCCTCAATGGCAAAACTCTTGGGTCCGTCATTATTTCTCACGTGCCCAGCGGGCTATGAGTCGACCGAGTTTGGGCTAGGGGCAAAGAGCAGTCAGCGAAATCCCAATCGGCCCATATAGGAATCAATTGCGCGAAATGGGAGCTCACACCTTGTGTTGATTCTTTGAACCTGGTGCACTGACTTCGGAGAAAACACCGTCACGGACGACCATGATGGACGTAGTCTCATTACCGTGCACGTGAGATTCTCAAAACCTGCGCAGGATTCCCACTTCCTCCAGAGTGCTCGCCACTCTCAATAGCCAACTCTCTTCCTAGGTCAATATGTGAGATGTAGTTCAAGGACTTCAAGGCGATTTTGTCAGGCTCGATGAGCATGGGTCACTTCGAGCAGATTCGGGCTGAACTAGAAGCGCGCGGCGCTAGCAAGCTTGATGTTCCCCTCGGGGTTGTCGGAAGTTCGCCGTAGCATTTAACGGTCAATCGGCGGGTCTTATCCATTGAGAACCGCTTTGGTGCCAGGACCCTTCGCTGAAGCGCTTGGACCTGACAGCGCCGAAGGGTCGGTACGGCGCAATAGGAGCGGCCGCCCGATGATCCTGCCTTAGGACCATTTTCTCCCCAGCGACAAGCCAAATAACCTCAAGCTGCCTAGAGGCTATGAAATCGTCAAACCAAGCCGCGCTTACAAATAGGGCGTCGGTGTGCCTTTGATTAAGCTCCTGGCCAACTACGGAGGTACAGACGACCACGAGTTGGCCCCCGGAGTCGTGCCATTCCCAGGTTTTCTGGTTCAGCACCAGGCCTCCTTCCCTCACAAGCCATGGCGAAGGGAAGAGGGGAACAATGCGCTCACCAGAGCACTCGTCCGCATGCGCCGATTCCCAAGCGAGCTCGGCCCAGAGAGATAGCAATTTGGGTGTGCCCGGAGGAATGGGGTCGTCATATCTCCCTACGTCCGGATAGAGGAAGTCGGAAGTCAATGCGTCTGCTTCCTGAAACGATGGGTGCCAAGGGTACTCAGCGACGAAGCCCTGGCGGACTTCTGGCCCGAACCAGTTCGGGAGCCAACGTCCGGTCAAGTCCCGCCCCTCCATCCACCTTGCTGCCCGCTCCGCGTCATGCGTTAGGTAGGCTCGTGTCTGGAGCCAGACTTCCCTCTCTTCGGCGCCCCCTTTGACATTGGCAAGAATGGCGTACCACAAGGAGCCCTCATCATCTGCGACCGTCATGTAGCGAGCGGCTTCAGGCACGTCCGCATCATGTGAAAGCCAATCCCAAGGGCTTTCGCGGGGCACCAGGGGTGTCAGCTCAACTGCCGGCAAGGAGATCGGCCCCGCGCTGCAGGAGATAGGAAGTAGAGCGGATGGGTCGATGTCGCGCTCCCAGAACTGCCAAGGGCCGGCATAAGCACACTTGCTCCCGTCTAGAAGGATCTCTGGCGAGCTATCGGTCTTATGAGCTAGGTACTCATGGTAAGCGAGCCACTGGTACTTCTTGCCGACACGCTCAAGTGGCCCTCCGCTCCGGAACGATCGCCCGTAGGACTTGTCAAACTCTGCGAACCACTCGTCCTTGTACCCGTAGTCCAGGATTCTGGTCGCCATCCACTTCAAGGCGTTCTCGACCATGCCACCGCAGTCCCCGTAGCTTCCTCCCCAAGCCCTATTGATCACGTAACCAACCACGTAGCGGCCGAAGTCGCCCATGGGACAGTGCAAGGAAGAAGCAATCAAGCGAGACCCCTCTCCTTGCCCAAGGATGGCTTCTAGGTCTTTCCCTGTACCACCTTCTTCGGTGGCTAGATCGACTTGGGGCTCATACGGGGGGCGGTGAATTCTTATCGTTTTATCGTCGATGATCCCTCTGCGGATAGCTAGGTCAACCAGCGCTTGGGCGTAGTGGCGCATACGGAGGTGCGGGAAGGGTTTGCCGCCAGCAAAGAATCTATCGAGGAACCAGTTGGCCGCACCCCTAAGGTCAGGGCTCGGTCGGCGAAGAAACGCTCCATACACTGCTGCAAACAAGCGCTCGCGGACATAGGGGTCGCTGCAGTTCCGAAAGTGCTCCAGGAGTGGCACGGCTAGCGAGGGATGGCTCTCAAGGACGTGGACCAGGGCCTTCGTTGCGCGGTCACGAACTTCCCGATGAGATGCGGTCAGGAGCCAGCTCAAGATGATACCCGCCAACATGGCCTCTTCAGACCTGAGCCCACCGACATTCCCGTGTCGCGCCCAGGAGATGATACGAGCAACAGCTCCTTCGAGCCTGTTGATATTCAGGGTCCACATCACGTCGCGTTCGGCCATGGACATTTTCATGAGCCAACGGCTCGTGTAACTTGCGTTCAGAGGGTGATCCGGCACGACGCTCACCTCTAGGAACACCTCGAGAAGCTCGTCGGTCACACCACCCAGGCGGCCATTTATCAGTTCGATGAGGTCCTTGCGTTCGGGAAAGGCGGCAACGTTCCTCCACTTGAAACTCTCGATTACGGCTCGCCTGACCTGATCCCGTTGCCACACATAGGTAGGCTGTTCAATCTCCAGTATCTCGACACCGAAGCGCTCTGGGACCTGGATGGCTAGGGCTGTGAGCACGCCCTCTGGTGCATCCTCAAGCGGAATCAAGCCCGTCGGTCCGAAGGCTGTATTCAGGTCAGTAGCCGTGACCGAATCATCGAAGTACGCGTCGAGAAGTTCGGCCGCAACTTGATGGTCGGCAAACCGTTGAAAGGCAAAACCGACCACGTCGATTGTTGATTCGTTGGCGTAATCGTAGGCTTCAAAGCGCTTGAGAATGTGCTCGTCGAGAAGGGCCTTATATAGGCTCTCTGAGTACCGCTCCGTGGATCGCGAGGGCCACGCTTCATCAACGATTGACTTGGCCTCCGCCTCCGGCAAGAAGTAATGCCAACGGCTATGGCCGTGCAGGGCTTCGGCCATGCGTTGCGCAAAGGCTTCAACCGCACGACGAACTGGGGCGGCGCTCTCATCTATGTCCAAGTCGTAGGAAATTCGGTGATTTGCAGCCTCGAGAAAGGCGTTGTAGACCTGAGAAAAGCCCCTAAGGCCCCTCTGCCATCGAACCTGGCCAAGCGAACGGAGGCTCCTCAACGCGAGGGTAACGAAGAGTGGATTGGCGAACTCCGGGGCAAATGGTGGCAGCGAAGCGTATTCAATCCCATAGTGCCGACAAAGGACCTCTAGCGCTGCCTCCTCGTTGTTCCGGAACCCAGGATGCGCAATCTCCTGGATATCCTCAGCGTTCCGGAACAGCTCGGGCCTATTTGTCGGCCGGTAGCTTACGACCATGCGTAGCCAGGGATAGCTCTTCAAGGTGCTGCAAAATACTGGCAGCGCCGCTCGCCAACGTCCAGCCTCGTTAGCCTCATTGATCGCATCGACGGCGATGAGTAGACGGCGGCCCGACTTAATTGCGACGTCCGACAAGGCTTGAAGCATGTCCTTTTCGGACCACCTATGGCCGAGCCCGAAGAACGTAAGCAGTGTCTGCCCAAGAGTAGACTCTAGCTTCAGACTGGAAGCCGGGATGATTATAGCGAGACCACCCTCGGCAAGGGTCTCACGCGCCCACTGGAGGAGATAGTGGGTCTTGCCCACACCCGCTTCACCCACTAGGCCCACGAGCGACTCGTTGGCAAGCGCTTCCTTCTTGAGGAAGAGCGATAGGCGCTGGAGTATCGCATCGGGACGATATGGATCATGTTCGTAGATCGTGGACTTGATAGCCCGCAGCTCACGTAGGGACTTAATCGCAGCGTCGATCTGCTGAGTCACCAGGTCTACGGGGACTAGCTCCTGATCACCCGGGTTCAGCTTGTTGACAATGGAGTCCAGAGCCTCAGTAAGGGTCTTGAGAGCGCCATGACGATCCGACGCGGTTTCGTTGCCGAGCGCTCGCTGCGCGTCGAGGCGGAGACTATTGACGCGCTCCCGGGCCTCATACAGTTGCTCGAGGTGCTTAGCCCCTCGCGTGAGTGCTGCGAATACTTCCTTGAGGTCGTCAATTGCCACGTTCTGCTCAGGCTTATATCTGTCTCCGCTGGCCGAAACGGCCCTCTCAAGGTACTCCTCAAAGTCGCTGCGGGCGAGTGATAGCCGTTGGTTCTCCTCAATCCTAGAAAGCTGAGCGGCGAATTGCTTCTCTGACGATGACCGTCGAGTTTCGGCCTCTTCGACCCTCGTCTCGACCCTAGTTATGTCCCCTTGGAGTAGCGCTGTAGCCGCCTGACTCGTTCGATACCCGATGTCCACCAGCACTTCCATGAACCCACGAAGGAACGTCTCGGTCCTGTGCCTGACGCCCTCATCCCATGTGTGCCCCGCGGCAGCCTCGAATGCATCCTTGAAGTGGGCGAGAATGACGTCCTGGTTGGTTGGGGAAATCCTGAGCAGCTCCTGTACGACGTCGGGGTGCTCAAGAACTTCGTTGAGTACGAGTTCCTGGTGCGGCGCGAAGTGAATCTCGACCAGGGATCTGATTCTGCTCTGCGCCTTGCTTACCTTCTGGCGGTCCTTGATGACCGCAAAAACCAACTTCCCGAGCTCAACCAGGATGCCGAGTTCGAGTGATGGATCCATTTCCACCCCCTGCATCAGTGTAACCAAGCACCTATGCGACGCCCCCTTCGTAAAGTTGGAATCTGGACTCAGTCGAAGTCGCTGCGAATGAACCAGGGCACGTTCAGGGCAGCAGCCAACTTGATGACGGTCTGGACTTCCCCCGCTTAGGTGGCTCTCCCGCACTTTGCGTGCTGTTTCATGCCGTCAGTAGGACGCGTTGGCGCAGGCTGAAAGCCGCCATCTTGATTGCATCGAGGTCTTCTATAACCGCACCCGCCGCCACTCAAGTCTCGACTAACTAGCCCCGTTAGAGTTTGATAGGAGAGAACTGGCCCAACCGCAAGCCGCCGATGTTAAGTCCCAACCTGTCCATCAAAGCGGGTGAACTCCAGGTCGACGCTCGCCTCTTCACCACCCGACAGCTGGCGCAGACCCTCACGGATCTCCTCATCTATATTTTCCACCCTAGGCTCCCGTCAGGCAGCTATACTGCTCCCATAGGTTCAGGTCCCTTCCTCTCCGGTCCACCACCGCGGCGAAGCCCGGGGCTTTCCATGCCCATCATCCGAACCGGCCACGGCGGGCCTCAGAGTTCAGCCCTACCGACCATATCCACACACCGAAACATCCTGACGCCCCCAATCTCGGAATCACGAATCGGGATCAGCGATCACAACAAGCGCCTGGAGCACCGCGTCGCTTCTTAAGGCTCATACCCCAGTAGGCGGCACTTGCACCATTCAAAATAGGAAGCTCTCACAACCCAATGCTACGGCTGATTGATCCTGCTTCCGCGGAGGTTTCCGGACTAGCAGAAGAGGTTTCCGGAATAATCGGACTAAAAGCACAGCATTAGTGGTCCTAACACCTTGTGTGGGTCCGGAAGGACGGTAGCGGCCTAATGCGATAAGCTAGAGAATGAAATGACGAGAACCGACCCTGCTCCCCGCTCCCGCCGCCCCCGCACAGCCCAACTGATCGCCTTCCTCGCCGTCCTACTCGCCGGCGTGATCGCTTACGCCATCACGCAGACCGGAGCCGACACCCAGGCCCAAGCAGTAGCCCCCGAGCTCGTGTTGCTCCAGCAGCAACCCACGCTCGGCAGTAGCGGCCCCCGCTACGACATCGTGGTCGACTTCGAGTGCCCCTACTGCAACCAGTTCCTCAGCGGCGACGCCTACGCCACCATCCTCGAGCAAGCCAAGGCAGGACAAGCGCAACTCAACGTCACCGCCGCCGCCTTCCTCAACGAGAAGAGCACCATCAAAGGCGCCGCCTACAACTGCGTCGCCGAGCTGGCCGGCCCCCAAGCCGCCCTACGGATCCTCCCCGACCTCAAGACCCCCGGCGGCGACACCAACCACTGGACCCAGCACGCTCGCGCGCTCGGCGCTCAGCACGCCGACGAGGTCGCCCTCCAAACGTGCATCGACGCCGGCGCCGCGCAAGAACGCGCCAACACCGCCTTCAAGACCACCGGCGTGCGCGGTGTGCCCGCCGTCTTCATCGACGGCACCGAAACCCCCTGGCCCGAAGTCCGGCCCAACTAACCCGGAAGCCGCCATTCCATGAGCACCCAACACACCCTCTTACACCGACTCCTGTTCAACCCCACATACGCAGCAGGCCTCGACATCCAAGACCGCCTCCTGCGCCTCGCGCACGTCCAACCCGGCACGGACACCCTCACCGCCATCCACGACCACCCCCTCCCGCCAGGGATCGTAGAGAACGGCGAGATCATCGACGAGCGCGAGTTCTCCCGCAAGCTCGCCGACGCCCTGCGCGCCAGCGGCATCAAGAACGCCTACTACGTCACGCACCCACCAGCGCAGCACACTGCCCTGCGCCTCCTCGCGTTCCCACCCATGCCCGCCAAGGAACTCAAGAGCGCGGTGCGATACGAGGCCACAAAGAGCCTGCCGTACTCGCTAGCAGACGCCGCCATCAGCTTCGCTCCCACCGAGAAGCGCAAGCCCAAGCCGAAGAAGGCAAGAAAGCCGCGGCGCGGCACGAACAAGAACGAGGCCGGAACTAACGGGGTTGCGCCCGAGGCGACAGAAGCCCAAGAGCAGCCCCAAGAACGCAACAAGGAAAAGGGGAGGGGCGTGCGAGGGGGCGGCCCGAGGTCGTTCATTGTGGCCGCCACACCAAACGCGCACGTGCTCAAGCTCATGCGGGTGGCCAAGGTGGCCGGCATACGCCTCGGCGTAATCGAACCCCGCGCCATCGCCACCCTACGCGCCCTCCAACACCACAAGCTCACCCACAAGGACGAGATGGTCCTCGACATCGGAGAGCGGTACGCCAACCTCACCGTGATCATCGACAACATCGTCCACCTCGCCCGCAGCCTCCCTTACGCGGCCGCCGACCTCGCCAACGGAAAACAGAGCGCCGTCGACGGCATCAATCGCGACATCATCGCCACCCTCGAGTACGTCCCGCGCATGAAGGACACGCTCCACCTGCAGCGACTCGTCCTGACCGGAGGCGTCCTCCACAACAGCATCACCAACGCCCTCGAGGGCCTCAACCTCACCATTCACGAGCCGCCCCTGCCCGACCAACTCACGAGCACCGCCCTGACCGCCTACGGCCTAGCACTACGCGGCGCGAGGGGAGTCTGACGTGCAAGACCTCAACCTGCTCCCCGAAACCGAAACCGTAAGGCGCCAATCCCGCCTCCTGGCGCTCACCGCCATCGGCCTCACGCTCGCCAGCGGCCTCTGGATCGGCAGCACCCAAATCAGCAATCAGCAGGTCAAGAACGACCTGCAGCACAGCATCAGCATCACCGAAGCAGAGATCCAACCCGTGCCGACCCTCACGCGCCAAGTGCAGGACCTCAATACCCGCCTACAGGGCCGCGACGACACCCTCACCCACCTCGCCACGCTCCCCCAGGAGACCGCCGCGGCCGCAGAAGCCATGCAACGCGCCCTAATCACCTTCGCTGACGACCAGTACCCCAGCATCACGCTCGACCGCATCACCGCCCACCGCGGCGAAACCGGCCGCCTCGTCGTCACCATCAAAGGCCGCGCCCTCGGCGGGCAACCCATCCAAGACCGCTTCCAACGACTCAACACCCTCGGACTCCTCCAAGCCTCCCCGACCGTCAAGCAAGAAGCCGACGGACGCTTCAGCTTCGACGGCCAACTCGAGTTCGCGCTCGAACCCAACATGACGGCGGTGACACCATGAGCAAGAAGAAGAACACCCGCAAAGACCAAGCGCCCCGCAAGCGGCGCATAACCCCCAGGCAGCTCATGAGCGCCTGGATCGTCATGGTTATTGCAGGCACCGGCGCCTGGTACGCGCTCGCCGCCCTGCCCGACGGCAACAACATCCAGCAACTCCAGAACGACCTGCGCCGCACCGAAAGCCGCCTAACCGAGAACCGCGAGCGCGTCACCGAACTAGAGGCCGAGATCCGCGAGCTCGAAGAGAACGCCGACCAACTGGACGCCGAGTACGGCGCTTACGCCGGCTTCGTAGGCGAACTCGAAGCCGCGGCTGATTACGGCGAGGCGCTGACTACCGCGCTCGCCGAAGCCGGGCTTGACGTCACACAAGCTGAGGCGCCCAAGACGTGGGAGGCCATCGTAGGGCCCTACCGCAAGGCCACCTTCACCCTCGACGCCACCGGCACGTACTCCGCCGCCATGACCGCCCTGAATGCCCTCGAAGCCCGCGCCGGCGTGAGCCTACAAGAGTTGCAGATCGCCAAGAGCGGCGGCGACCCGAACGACCCCCTGCTAATCACCCGCTTCACGCTCACCGCCCACGTAAAGGCCAACTAGGAGACCCCCATGCCACGCCTCGCACACCTGCTAGTCAGCCTCCTCGCGCTCCTCGCAGTCACCTACTCGGCCGCGAACAGCCCCATGCGCGCTCTCGAGGCCAACCCCAAGTACCAAGCTCCCGTCCAACTCGTCACCACCGTCGACGGCGTGAAGCTCTCGGACGCCCTCGCCCTTTTAGGCGCCAGCGCCGGCGTCAACATCCTCACCAAGGACCTCCCCGACAAGACCGTCACCTACAGGTTCGAGACCCCCACCCCCTTCTACGAAGTCTTAACCGTCATCCTTACGCTCGAAGACCTAGTCGTGAGCGAGACCGGCTCGACCCTGATCGTGCAGCCCGCCGCCACCGCGCCCCAACAGGCCACGGAACCGGCCGCGCCGCGCGCGACGCCCGAGGCGCTCTTCCACGACCTCGGCGGCGCCCCAGCCGACGAACTCACCAGCGTCATAACCAGCCTCCACCCAGGCGTAAGCGCCCAAAGCGTCAACGGCGGCACCCGCCTCCTCATCACCGCGACAACCGAACAACACGACCGCATCCGCGAACTCATCAGCGACTACCGAGCCCACGGCCCCGCCGAGGAGGAAGCCCCCGAACCAGACCCCATGGTGAGCGCCTTCGTACCCGTAGCGCGCGGCCTAACGGACCTAGCCACACTACTCCCTGACCGCTTCCCCAGCGCCCGCATACAAGTCGTTGAGAACGCCCGCGCCATCAGCGTCACCGCCACCCAAACCGAGATCGACGGCATCCGCCAGTACGTCAGCGAATACGAAGCCTTCCTGGAGGCGCGCGAAGCCGAAGGCGCCATCAAGAGCGAGCAAGCCCCGGAGATCGTTGAGCGCACCTACCGCGTCAGCAACACCAGCGCCACCGAGCTCGCCGCCACCATCCAAGCCGTCCTCGCCACCAGCGAAGAAGGCGCAGCCGCCACCTTCGTGCCTGACGACCGCACCAACAAGCTCGTCGTCCGCGCTCCCGAGAACCTCATCCCCGAAGTCGAGACGCTCGTCCTCGAGCTCGATGAGCCAAGCAAACAGGTGCGCGTCACCGTGCGTATCCAGGAGATCGCGCAACGCGAAGCCGAGAACCTCGGCCTGAGCATCACCGCCAACGCCGGAGCCCTAGTCGGCAGTCTCGTGAACGGCGTCGGACAGTTCATCTTCAACCCCGCCAAGGCCATCACAGCCCTCACCATCAACGCCGTACTCGACACCCTAGAAGGCCAGAGCCTCTCCCGCACGCTCGACAACGCCGTGCTCATGGTGGCCAACAACGGCACCGCCACCCTCAACAGTGGCGGGAACATCAACGTCGCCGTGCAGATCGGCGAAGGCGACGCCGCCCGGCAGCAAAGCGACAGCATCACCTTCGGCACCCAAGTCACCGTCACGCCCCGCATCACCAACGACGGCAGGGTAGACCTCCAGCTCACCACCAGCGTCAGCGGCTTTGAGGGCGAGCTCGAGAACCTCACCGGCCTCCGGTTCAGCGACAAGAGCCTCACCACCAACATCGTCGTGGGAGACAAGGAAGTAGTCGTAATCGGTGGCCTCATACAGAACAGCTTCGTAAACACCGTCCAAGGCGTCCCGATCCTAAGCGCCATCCCCATCCTCGGCAACCTCTTCAGGCATGACGTGACCGAGAACAACAAGAGCGAGCTCGTCATCGTGGTGACCGCAGAGATCGTCGAGTAAGTCCCCTCTTACCGCTGGGAAGGCCGTCCTTATGGACGGCTTTCTTCTTGGCATGTGACGGCTGGGCACCTCGCGGCACGCAGACCGTTGTTAACGTAATCTAATGCTTTCTCAGTTTACTATTTGTTGTATGATGACTCTTAGAGCGCAAGAGACCCAAGCGCGCTCAGACCTTAGAAGACCCGCAATCGCGGGCGGAATCCGGAGAAACACCATGCAGCACAAGCAGAAGCGCACCCAGGGCTTCACCCTCATCGAGCTGGTCGTGGCCACCCTGATCATCGGCCTGCTCGCCGCCGTCCTCATCCCGAACGCCCTCGGCGCTCGCGCGCGCGCCAACAACTCGGCCGTGCAGACCTTCCTCAAGAACTTCGCGCAGGAAATGGAAATCGGCTACGCCGACGGCGGCTTCTACTACCCCGGCGAACTCGACGTCGATGAGCGCGTCGCGGCCGGCGACGAAGTCTTCTTCGGCGCCCCGACCTTCGTGACGAACTTCCTCTCCAGCACCGCTACCGCTGCGGTGGGTGACGGCAGCAACGACGGCACCAAGGGTGCGTTCGACGGCGAGTTCGAGATCGCCATGCCGGAGAACATCAGCATGGTCGTGCGCAGCAACATTCCCGACGCGCACTCCGGCTACTGCGTGGTCGCCCGCTGGAACTCGCAGGACACCGAGAATTACCACACCTACATCCTCACCCCGAACGAAGGCGTGCAGGTACTCCAGGGAGTCACCGCCGAAGCCGTGGACAACTGCCCCGTCTTCGACGGTCAGGGCGGCACCGTCGCCGACCTCCCGTAAGCTCCAGCCCTAGTTGGCCAGAAGAGCCCCGCAGCGTGACAGCTGCGGGGCTCTTCCCATTACAGAGGAGCAATCTAGGACCAAACCAACAAGGCCCGGGGAGAATCGGATGCTCAGACACACCGCAGCACTTGCTCTTGCGCTCGCCGTCCTAGCGACGGCCCAAGCCCAAACAGACGCGCTCGACTTGCTTCAGAGGCAGGGTGACGCGCTCGACTTGCTTCAGAGGCAGTACGCCTGGTTCGGCGACTTCCTCCCAATCTCCAACGAGGCCCTAGTCCTGTACGACCCTGACAACCCCGCCCACACCTTCACCCTGGCAGACCTGTCGCCAAGCAGCATCGCAAAGGCAATCAGCCTTTACCATGAGTCAACGGCACTCGCTCAAGAGTTCCAATCCGTCGCGTCCGCCACGACCAACGACACCACGCTCGACCAGGGCGTTGGTGCGGGCTATGCCGCCATCGTGCGTGCTCGCGAATACCTCTCCGCCCTCAGTAGTCCGCCCGGACTCACCTACCAAGAACAAGGAGCGCTGCTCGACCGGATCGGTTTGTGGCGCCAGCTCCAGGCCGTCTGGACGATGCTGTATATCTCGCAGTAGACGCACAAACAGTTCGATCTAGGAACGGAGCGGGATTGGTAACGGCCCGCCCCCTGCCGCCGTTACCGTTAGGTTTACCAACCGTTTTGGGCCCATGGATATCTTCATTCTCGGAGGAGATAAGCAATGCGCCTAAGCATCGACCATCTCAGCATCATGGACCACCTCACCAGTGACGCGGCGGGGGCCGCTCGAGTCGACCTCGAGCTGCGGGGCAAGAAGAGCAGCGTCGTCCGTGTGTACTATCCCAACGGCGGCGAACGCATCCGCCTCGAGTGGAACGAAGACCACGAACTCACTCCCGTCTGCAACGAGAAGGTTCTTCGCGCCCTGCGCGACGACGCCTACCTCACTGCGGTACTCATGGAAGTAACCACCGAGGACGCTCCCGAAGAGCTCGCGGACGTGCCGCCGGTCGGTATGGCCAGCGTCGGCCACCGCGCCGCGCCCCCAACCATGTTCATCTGATTCGTCCAAGCCTGATGATGAGCCGAGCCGCCCCCGACCACGGGGGCGCGCCTCGTTTCAGCAGGCGCTCAGACCACGCTCCACTTGTCCGAGTCACCCACGCTGATGTCCCTCAGCACGTACGCTTCGCCCCTAACTGCCTCTATGTGCGCCTCAACGCCATGGTCGCGTAAGTCAGTCCGCAGGTTCTTGATTTGGTTCTTCAATGCCGAGTACGTCGCCAGGGGCCCCTGATCCAAGCAGGCGCACAGCTCGTCGTACGACACGGGCTCGTTTGGCGTCTGACGCAACATGTCCAGCAGGCGGTAAGCGGTCGGGCGCAAGGTGGCTGTCACCCCACCCACCGTCACCTGCTTCGCGCGCCGGTGGTACCTAGCGCCGAACACATCGACAGGCTCCATGTCGGCGGTTGCCTCGTCAATGGCCTCCAGCAGCACCTTGAAGTCCCGCTGCAAGTCCGGCTTGTAGAACCAAGACAAGCCAGAGTGCGCCGCCGTCATGCGCGCGTTATTCCCCCGCTCGCTCGTCAACAACGCGCCAGACAACGACGGGTTCTGCGCCCGCAGGCGCCGCACGAACGCCACGTACTCGTTCTCGGGAAGACCCGGCAGGTAGAAGTCCAGAATCACGAAGTCCACCTCGCCGGCTGCCGCTACCGCCTCCTCAGGCGTTTGGGTCTGCACTACCCGGTACCCCTCGGACCCAATGCGCTCACTGATCATCTCCAGGTGAAGCGCATCGTCGTCCAACACCAAGACGACGTTGCCAGAGTGGTTGTGAGTCGTGTTACTACCTTCTCGCACTACACCCCGAAGGTACACTGTAACCAACGAGCGTTTCGCTCCGCTGCCTACACCCCCCCGCACGCCGAACGAGCACAATCATGACCGTGACGAGACGCACCCACCCACGCCCCCGCATCAGCAACCTCATCCTGGGGAGTGGCAAGCCCATCACAATGCTCGTAGCGCCAAGCGGCTGGGGGAAGACCTGGGCCGCCGCTCAAACCCTCGAGGACTGGCCAGGCGAAAGCCTCTGGATCACGGGCCACGCGGACCACGCCGACCCCACGCGCTTCACCAATGAACTCTGGCAACAGCTCACGCTCCAAGGGTGCCTCGCTCCGAACCACGGCGACTCCCGCTCCCTAGAGAACCTCACCGCACAACTCGACCCAGACACGCGACTACTACTAATCGTCGACGAAGCCGAACGCATCCACACCGACGCCATCCTCGGCCTCATGCGCGCCGCCCTCTCAGGGCAGGCGCCCATCACCCTCCTCATCGCCTTGCGCCGCGCGCGCTACCCCCACGGCGCGTATCCAGGCATCCCAGAAGCCAGCATCAACGTCCTAACCAGCAACGACCTCGCCTTCACACGAGACGAGATCATCGCGCTCGGCGGGGAAGACACCCCCGCCCTCACGCGCTACGACAGTCACGGCGGGTGGCCCGTCGCCGTCGCCACCCTCAACCAACAAGGCGACGACGAAGGCGGCCTAACCGGCCTCATACAGCGCGCGCTCGACAAACTCCCCGATCCCGTGCGCGAGCTCGTCACGCTCCTCTCCACTTCAACCGTCTGGAGTGAAGCGCTCGCCGAACGCGTCACCGGCATCCCACCAGCCGAGTGGCAGGCCACCGTCATCGAATCCGGCTTGCCCGTGCACCGCGGCGGCCTGGGCGAACTCCGCCCTCACAACCTCGTGCGCGACACGCTCCTCAAGGCGCTCAAGAACAACCCCACTCAGCACCGGCATTCCCTGTTGGCCACCGCCGACCACGCCGAACTTCGCGGCGACACCCGCCACGCGCTCGACCTCCTGCACGAAGCGCAAGCGTGGCACCAACTCGCGCGCGTACTGCGCGACTACACCAGCGCGCTCGCCAGCAACCAACGCTGGCAGGAGATCGTCGACGTAACCGACGCCCTACCGCTCCAGAGGCTGCCGGCCGCTAAGCAGGCGTACCTCAAGCACGTTGCCGGCATCGCCCTAGTCAACGTCTCGCGTGACCTCAAGGCCCTCTACGCCGCCGGGTACGCCAGCCAAGTCGACGTTGAGCCAGGCAGCAAAGCCGATCCCACGTACCTCGCAGCCAAAGGCCATCAACTCATGAAGCGCGCGCTGCAACTCGATCCCGACAGTCAAATAGCGCACGTGAGCCGCCTGAAGAAAGCCATGTTCGTTGACGACGTCCTTACTGCGCGCGAGGTTGCCCGCGAAGGCTGGGAGCTAGGGCCGCGTGACCCGGTCTGGCACCTATACCTCGGGTTCATGCTGGTTGCGCTCGAATCATTGATAGGCGGCTTCCAGGCCGCAGGCGCCGCCGCTCGCCAGATCCGCCTGGCCATGCGGTACGGGCACGGCGACACCGCCACCAGCCTGACGGTCCGCGCCCTGGAGTATCACTTCCGGGGCCTCACTGACACCAGTGAGATCGAGCGAGTGAGATCGCACCTCAAGACCAGCGCTGCTGAGCCCTTCAACGAAGCCGACCGCCTCTACCTGGCCGCCGTGAGCGAAGCCATGCTCGCCCAAGAACGCGCGCACGAGCTCCTGGCTGACCTGGAAGAGTACCGCTCTCGCGCTCCCAGACCGCACCCACGCACCCTGCAGTTCATCTACCGGTACCGGGGCGTTGCTCTCATGATGGACGGGCGCATAGAGGACGGCGCGCAATCACTCAAGCGCGCCTACCAGCTCGCCAAGCACGACCCCATCGTGCGCAGCCGCAGCACCGCCATGTACCAACTCGCGCTCCTGCGTTGTGGTCGCATTGACGAAGCCGCCCAACTCCTGCTCGAGATGCCAGAACCGCGCGCCAGCACCGAGGTCATCGACCAAACCGTTCAACGCGCGGCTCTCGCGATCGCCCAAGGCCAACACGAGCGAGCCAGCGCGCTCTTGGCCGAAGTGGACCCCGTAGCGGCTGGCTTCACTAGCTTCGGGTGCGCGCTGCACGCCAGCCTCGACGTAGCCAACCGCATCGCCGCCGGCGGCGACCCCGTATCGGCCGTCACCGCACTTGAGCGCACCCTAGCGAACGATCCCACCGCGTCGCAACGCTTCTGGTGGATGGGAGAGAAGAAAGCCCTCCAGTCTCACCTGATGA